>JAESFG010000203.1_pt1 | contig 164472 bp, 137 predicted proteins | sample 9269371 | NCBI WGS metagenome assembly JAESFG01 (sample SAMN14506227, study PRJNA617093) | algae metagenome | isolation source: Aetokthonos hydrillicola CCALA 1050 (B3-Florida) and co-occurring... | place: USA: South Carolina | collected 2013-01-01 | reverse complement strand
ACGCGGCCTCCGTGCCGCCGCAATCATGCCATCGGCCGCGGACGAGCGCAACCGACCACGCGCCGAACGCCGTCGGACCGTGCGCCGATCAAGCGCCGTACAGATGATCCGTCAGACACGCCCTAGCAGGCCGTTGAAGAAGCACGACGCGGCGGGGTGAGCATCGGCTTTGGGGTGGCGCCGGTGGCGTGATGGCCGGGCGTGCCGGGCCGGGGCGTTCTCGCGGGTGTGTTCACGCGGCCAGCAGGTTCTTCATCCGCACCAGGTTGTACGCCGCGGCGGCCAGGTCGAAGCACTGGGTGATCTTCTCGCGTCCCACGTGCCTGGCCCTTCGCATCCCCGCCACGGTCTTGGCCCACCCGAAGAACTCTTCCACGAGTTTGCGTCGACGCTGGCTCTTCTTGAACGCCGCCCGGCGTTGGTCGGACCTCACGAACCACCGGGCCCACGAGGCGTCGTCGCGGGGCTCGATGCGTCCGGCCTTGATCGCCACGTGCGGCTCGATCCAGCGGCGTTCCAGCTCGACCAGGAACGCCCCCGCGTCGTACCCCTTGTCGGCCCCCAGTGTTGCGGGCCGCACGCCGTGGCGGCGCTCGACGTGATCGAGCATCTTGAGCGTGTTCTCCCGCTCGGCGGTGCCGTTGGCCTCATCGACGCGCACGCTCATCACGAGCCCGTGCCGGTTCTCGGTCAGCGCGTGCCCGCTGTGGCACAGCGACGCGCCCACGCCGTCGCCCTTGCGGTACAGACGCGCTTGCGGGTCGGTCGTGCTGCGGTGCGTGGCGTTGGCCCGACGCTCGCCCTTGAAGTCCACCGACGGGTTGCGGCCGCCGGTGCGCCCCGGGTCGTTGTCATCGTCCTTCTTGGAAGCGTCCCGCTCGATCTTCTTCAGGCTCTTGAGCGAGGCGTGGCTCTGGATCAGCGAGCCGTCCACGGTGAAGTGCTCGTCGCTGGTCAGCCCCGCGTCGATGGCCTGCTTCACGACCTGGTCGAAGAACGTGCGCGTGATCCCGTGCTCGCTCAGCCGCTCGCGGTTGTGCGTGAACACCGAGTGGTCGAACACCTCGTCGGAGGGCTGCAGGTCCAGGAACCACCGGAACAGAAGGTCGGTCCTCAGCCGCCGGCACAGCTCACGCTCGGAGCGGATCGTGTACAGGCACTGCAGCAGGAGCGCCTTGAGCAGCGTCTCGGGCGGGATCCCCGGCCGCCCACGGTCGCTGTACGCGGCCTTGAACGTGCGGGACATGTCCGCCAGAGCCCGGTCCACCATCCGCTTGATCGCCCGCAGCGGATGACCGGGCTCGATCAGATCCTCGACGTTGAACGTGTGATAGACCGCGCCCTGACGATCCGGTGTGCCTCGCATGCACAACTGTTCGCACCACCCGTACGTCCGGTTGCGCCATGTGGGCCAGTTCTTCAACAGCCTGCTAATTGCCGACCAGATGCAATTAACTTCGCTACGAAGCAAATAATTGAACTTAAGCCGTTTACACCAAGCGGGATTGCGAGGGGGGCAAGTAATATAGAGAGGTATGTATATACAATGAATGCCACGCGTGGAGGAGGTTGGACTGGAAGGGTGGTGTACTATCTCCCGTGATCTTCAAAAAGGCGAGCTTCGGCGAGCGTTGTGGCAGCGCCTTAGGCCACTTGGCTATACCAAATTGGGGACGCACTCGTTTGTTGTCGAGCTGACGATCATTCGGCTTGCGGTATATACGCTCCATTCAACATGGGGTCCGGGAGGATACTGCGGAATAGGGCTCTGCCTTCGCGAGGAGCCGAAAGAGACACGGGGATCCCATCCCGAGGGCTGGTCTTGGTCGCGGCGGGTAGCGTTCTTCGCCCCCGAACTTGAGGCGGTAGCCGGGATATTCGAAGATGGTGTTATTCGATTGTCGGACGCCGATATCGAAGCATTGGCGGATGCACTCGTTCGTGGAGCTGAAGAAATTCGACGAGCCGAACTGGAAGTAGTGCGTCAAGTTGGCGGTACGGTCGGGCGCTACGCAAACGTGAATAGGGTTCCTACACTTGATCGGGAGCGGTTTGCACGCGCGGCGGCCGAGTCTGATGATCGGGGATCTGGAACACCGACCCCGACACGCGGCTGAAACAGCACGCATTGGGCACTTTGAACTGGAGAAATTTGTAGAAGGGAGCGTGGCGCCGGCCTCCTCTTCGCTCCGACCATCGTCAGACAACCGTGCGCCGTGCCACCGCGGCTTTGGGGCTTTGGCCAACGGCCCGGTGCTTCTTCGCGGGAGCCTTCGCCGAGTGTACCCACTCGCCCTCCTCCGCCCGATACGCCGCACGCCGAATGGTCGCGGTGAGAGCGTGGCGCCGAGACCGCCTCTTGTGTTGCGCGTCGGACCACCAGCGCACGTGCCGGCGAGTGCCGCGGCCCTGCGCGGGCGCCCGGTGCCTCTTCGGCGACGGATGGACCGGGGCCGTGCCGCACGCGGACGCTCCGGCTTCATCGCACCGGTATCGATCGGGGCCACGTTCACGCGCGGCGGCGTGCCGGTGCCTGCCGCCTCGCCCTTCCCGCGCCAAGCCAAAACCAAAACGGGCCCGGGTCGTCGATCCGACCCGGGCCCGCGGAGGTTCGTGGGAGACTCAGCAGCGAGCGATCACTTGACCGTGTCGTCCTCGGCCGGGCGGCTCGGGGACGGGACGGGGTCGCTCGTGCTCGGGCCCGTCACGCTCGGACGCGAGCCCATGCCCTTGACCAGGAAGATCTCGACGCGCCGGTTCTGCGGCGTGTTGCCGCTGGAGGTGTTGGCGACGAGCGGGAGGTATTCGCCGCGCCCCGCGACCTCGACGCGCTCGGGCTGCACGCCCATGCGGACCAGTTCGTTGCGGGCGCTGATGGCGCGGTGGGCGGAGAGGTGCACGTTCGTCGGGTGCCGCTTGGCGGTGTTGGCGCTGATGCGCTGGCTGTCGGTGTGGCCGACGACGCGGACGTCGTAGTTGAGCGTCGCGGAGGAGTTGAGCACGCGGGCGAGGGCGTCGAGGCTCTGCTTGCCGGCGGCGGTGCACTCGTCGGAGCCGGACGCGAAGGTCAGGTCGCTCTTGAAGCGGACCATGCCGCGCTGCTGGTCATACTCGATCACGTCGGGGTACTGGGCCGCCAGGGCCCGCAGGGCCGCATCGGTCTCGGGGTCGAGCGAGCCGAAGGCCATGCCCTTGAGCCGCTCGTCCATCGCGGCGAGCTGCTGCTGCAACCGGGTGTTCTCGGCGATGAGGGCGGAGACCTGGTCGCGCCCGCCGCCGGCGGTCCGCTGGGCCGCTTCCATGCTCGACTGCAGGCTGGCGATGGTGGCGTCCTTGGCCTCGAGCTCGGCGACGAGCTGCTGGTTCCGGTCCGTCAGGGCCCGGTTGGACTCGAGCAGGTCGTTGTTCTTGTTGTTGCACCCGCCCAGGGCGGCCCCGAAGCCGATCACGGCCACAAGCGTGGCCCTGGCCCATCCCCGATGAATCGTCGTCGCGATACTCATGATCCGGTCCGTTCCCGCCGCAGCGGCGTCTGGTGAGGCCGGTGGCGGCGGTACGCTCCCGCCGTGCGGCCTCGAGGGTGTGCGCTCGAAAGTGCCGGACATTATCGGAGCAGCGCGAGAACTTCCATGAATCCGCCCGCCGGACACCCCGACCACGCCCCGCTCGTCCTGGTGACGGCCGGCGGCGTCGTCGACGGGACGGGCGTGGCCGCGGCCCCGGGCGGGCTGCTCGTGCGGCGCGCCCCGTGCCGCGGCACGGATGGGCGGGTGTACCCGCTGACGCTGCTCGCGGCTGGGGACTTGGGGGAGGTCACCCGACGGCCCGAAGCGGCGGAGGCCCGGCGGCTGGACCTGCCGGACCGGGTGCTCGTGCCCGCGAGCGTGAACGCGCACACGCACCTGGACCTGACGCACATCGGCCCGCGCCCCTACGACCCCGCGGGCGGGTTCGTCGGGTGGGTTGAGATCATCCGGCGCGAGCGACGGGCCGCGCCCGAGGAGATCCGCGCGGCGGTGCTGGCCGGGGCCGCGCTGAGCCTGCGGGCCGGGGTCGCGGCGGTCGGGGACATCGCCGGGGCGCCTATGGGCGTGCCGAGCCTCGAGCCGGCCCGGGCCCTGGCCCGGACGGCGCTGCTGGGGACGAGTTTCCTCGAGTTCTTCAGCATCGGGCGGGGACGGGCGGCGGGGCTGGAGCGCATCGAGGCCGCGGCCGGGCACGCTCCGGAGTTTGCGACCCACGAGCGTGTCCGCCTGGGCCTGCAGCCGCACGCGACCAACACCGTGGAGCCCGCGTCGTACGCCCGGGCCGAAGAGATCGCGCGGTCCCGCGGCCTGGGGCTGTCCACGCACCTGGCCGAAACGCCCGAGGAACGCGAGTTCATCGCCCGGGCGACCGGGCCGCAGAAGGCGCTGCTCGAGGCGATCGGCGCGTGGGAGGACCGGCTGGCCGACGTGTTCGGACGCGGCGTGACGCCCGTGGCGCACCTGGCCCCGTCGCTGGCCCGGGCCCGCTACCTGGTGGCGCACGTGAACGACGCGGACGACGACGCGATCGCAACGCTGGCGCGGACCGGGACGAACGTCGCCTACTGCCCGCGGGCGAGCGCGTACTTTGGGGCCCACACGGTTTTGGGCCCGCACCGATACCGGGACATGCTCGCGGCCGGCGTCTGTGTCGCCTTGGGCACGGACTCGATCGTCAACCTGCCGCCCGAGGCCCTGGAACGGGGGATGAGCGTCCTCGACGAGGCCCGCTTCCTGCGCGCCCGCGACCGAACCGCGGCGACCACGCTGCTCCACATGGCCACCATCGCCGGCGCCCGAGCGCTGGGCGCGGACACCAGGTCGTTCGGCTGGGCAACGACCAGCGGTCCGACCCCGTGCGCGGGAATCGTCGCGACCGAGGTCGGCGAAGTCACTTCACGGGCAACCGGAGAGGAACTTGCGGCGTTGGTGTTGAGAATAGATTCCAGGGACGAGTTCCTGTCGGACAGTATTTTGTATCGAAACTCCGGAATACATGCCCGGTAATGGTCGTTGGTCGCACGTGTTGGGGCTACGATCGGGCCGAGGGTGCATCGGGTGACTTGAGCCGCGAGAGCGGCCGTGGATCCGCGAACGGATGAGTCAGAAATGGGTTCGGTCCAAGCAGTGGGATGACCAGAACGTGCCGCCGGCGTTCGAGCCCGCGCGGTACTGGATGCGGCGCGTCGGCGCGGCCCGCTTTCTTGGGGCGCTGGCGGTCGGGGGCGCGGCGTACGCGGGGCTGTGGCTGGGGGTGCTCGGGCCGGCGCTGGGGGACCGGGCGCCGATGCTCGGGTGGCTGCTGCCGCTGTCGCTGGCGATCTACCTGGTGTGGCCGGTGAAGTTTCTGCTGCGAACGTTCAGTTCGATCCCGCTCGCGGTGGTGCTGCTGACGCTGGTGGCGGTGTACGGGACGCTCGCGAGCGTGCCGATCGGGCTGGTGGCGAAACTGCCGACGCTGGCGATCTACGGGGTGACGATCCTCGCGGTGCTGGGCGTGGTGGCGGTGCTGCCGACGTGGGTCCTGGTGCGCGGGCTGCGGGCGGCCGGGGCTGGGCGGGGGCTGCGGTTCGTGGCGGGGTTCTTTGCGCTGCAGGTGCTGGCGGTGGCGTCGATCTGGCTGTGGAACCGCTACGCGTGGCCGCGGCTGCACTACGACCCGATCGACAAGACGGGCCTCCTGCTGTTCGCGGACTTCGTGGACAAGTACAAGGCGGTGACGCTGCGCCGGCTGCCGGGGCTGGAGATGTCGGAACTGGAGTTCTACGGGTGGTGGCCGCTGCGGGTGATCCTGCTGCTGTTCGTCGCGAACATGGTGATGGCGACGGTGCGGCGGATCGAGTTCACGTTTCCGAACATCGGCGTGCTGACGGTGCACACGGGGATCGTGACCATCGCGCTGGGGAGCGTGTACTACCAGCGGCTCAAGGTTGAGGGGGACATGCTGCTGCTGGCGGGGGACCTGGACGCGCGGGGCGTTCCGGCCCCGGGGCCGCTGGAGAACCGGTTCTACGACAACACGGACGTGGCGCTGTGGATCGCCGAGTCGCGCCGGGTGGAGCAGCGGTGGCTGCGCGGGCTGCCGCGGTACAACGACTACAACCTCAACGCGCTGGAGCTGGTGGGGTGGGACGAAGCGGCGCGGGAGTGGGACGAGGGGCGGCGGCTGGACCTGGTGCCGGTGGGCGGGCCGCCGCAGATCCCCGGAGATCCGCCGGTGGCGGCGGACCTGGACGTGCGGGTGGTGGGGTATTCGAGCTATTCGGAGCTGGCGAAGCGGCGGGTGCCGGCGCCGGCCCCGGCGGACCCGGCGCTGGCGCAGCCGTCGCGTCAGATCGTGCTGCTCAGCGCCCTGCCCGAGGGGTTTGTGCCCGAGCCCGGCAAGCCGACGCCCGCGCCGGTAGAGCCGCGGGCGGTGGGGGCGTCGGAACTCATCGCGGCGATCCCGGCCAAGCGGGTGCTCATGCTGGGGGACTCGGCGGCGGTCGAGTACACGCGCGGGATGAGCGAGGCGCGCTGGAACGACCTCAAGGCGCCGCTGCCGGTGCTGGACGGCCAGCCGGCGCGGCACGGGCTGGTGGTGGAAGTGCCGCCCCCGCCGGGGATCGGCGGGTCGCCGGTGCGGGCGGTGTACGCGGTGCAGGAGGGGACGACGATCAGCGTGGGGACGACGGGGTACACGCTGGAGGTGCGCCGGCTGGCGCCCGAGCCGCCGATGCCGCTGGTGACGCCGGGGTTCGAGAACGCGACGTCGAGCCTCGCGGTGGTGCGGGTGACGCCGCCGACGCTGGCGGGCGGGGAGGCGGCACCCGCGTTTGAGCGCTGGATTTACAGCCGGTTTCCGGAGATCACGCAGGACCTCGTGGACGATCCGGGGAACACGACGGGGATGCCGCGTCGGCGGGCGGCGGACCCGGCGATCAAGATCTCGTACATCGACGCGTCGATCGTGCAGGTGTACGTGGACGAGCCGGCGGCGTCGGCGAGCGAGGCGGATCCGGCGGCGCGGGTGCTCGTGCGGATCCCCGGGCGCGAGCCGGGGGTGATCCCGCAGGTGAAGACCGGCGAGCGGGTGCAGATCGACCGCATGGCGTACATCGGGCTGGGCCCACGGGTGGCGCACACGGTGGACGTGGAGTTCCCGGTGCCGACGCCCGAGTCGCGGCGCGACAAGCAGGCGGTGGGGACGCACGGCAGGGCGTCGATCGCGGTGCGGGTTGCGCCGCGGGTCGAGCCGGGGACGGAGCCGGCGTGGACGCGGACGGTGTGGGTGCCGTTCGACAAGTACGCGCGCGACCCGTCGCTGCAGCGGACGGTAAAGCTGCCCGACGGGCGCGAGCTGGGGATGGCGTTCTCGCGCCGTCAGCGGGCCCTGCCGGAGATGGCGCTGCGGCTGACGAAGTTCGAGATGTTCCCGTACGAGCACAGCGACTTGCCGCGGGATTACCGCTCGGACGTCGAGGTGGTGAGCCTGTGGGGCGGGGAGCAGCGGAGCGAGCGCCGCTCCACAAGCCTGAACGAGCCGCTGCTGGTGCGGGTGCCGTACCGCTCGAACGAGCGGGCCCCGAGCGTGGTGAACGCGGTGGGGTGGGCGGTGGCGCAGGTGGCGCCCGAGTGGTACAAGTTCAGCCAGGCGGGGTGGGACAGCACCGGCTGGACGCAGAGCAAGGCCGCGGTGGAGGCGGGGCGGGCGACGCAGCCATCGGCGCGGTTCACGATCCTGGGGGTGGGGAACAACCCGGGGATCACGATCGTGGCCGCGGGGGCGGTGATGATGTCGCTGGGGATCCCGTGGGCGTTCTACATCAAACCGATGATCATGCGGGGTCGCAAGCGCCGGCTGCAGCGGGAGCTGGCGGCCCGGGGCGGGCAGAGCGCCGGGGCGGGAGCGACCAAGAGCAGCGGTGGGAGGACAGACCAGCACCAGCCCGCACCGGCGCGGGCGGAGGCCGAACCATGAAGGTCGTTGTGATGCTGACGGCGTGGCTTGCGCTGGCGATGGCGGCCCTGGGCCAGACGGCCCCGGACGGCAACGCCCATCCGCCCACGCAGGTGATCTCCGAGTCGGGGGCGGAGCTCGCCAACCCGTTCAACCCGGCGCCGACGTCGACGATGGACGTGGAGCGCAAGCGTGCGTTCGCGCAGGCGGTGAACCTCGAGCCTCTGCGCGACCTGGCGGTGTTTCACAACGGGCGGGCCAAGATCCTGGGGACGCTCGCGAGCGAGACGGTCCGCGGGATCGCGGGGCGGAAGGACTATTTCGACATCAAGACCACCGGCGACGGCGGGGCGCTGCGGCTGCGGTACGACCCGCTGTTCACGCTGCTGGACCTGGTCATCGACCCGGCGTATTACGAGGACAAGTCTCTGGTGCACGTGAACTACCTGCCGCTGCGCCAGGAGTTCGTCGAGCTGGCGTACAGCGACCCGGAGGAGCGCGAGTGGTGGACGCGCCAGGGGCGGCTCAAGCCGGCGATCATCCGTGAGCACGCGCGCGAGCTGATGATCAAGCACCAGACCGAGAGCGCGTTCATGAGCGCGATGAACGGGGTGCTGGGCGCGATCGACCTCTACGAGCAGAGCTGGCGGAACTTCGAGATGGTCGCGCCCGAGCGGGTCGACCAGCCGTGGGTTCACCTGGGGCGGCTCGACCCGGCGTCGCCGGCGGGCCGGGCGATGGCGGAGCTGGTGGCCGGCTGGAAGGCCGGGGACGCGCCGAAGGTCAGCGCCGCGGCGGCGACTCTGGCAGCCGAACTGCCGCGGATCAATTCGGCCCAGTACCCGACGTCGCGGCGCGAGCTGGAGGCGACGTACAACCGGGTGAACGCGTTCGAGTACGCGTACTGGCTGTACTTTCTGAGCCTGCTGTCGCTGCTCCTGTCGTTCGGCACCGGGCGGCGGTGGTTGGGGATCGTCGGCGTGGGGACGCTCGGGCTGGCGATGGGGCTGCACGCGTTCGGGTTCGTCGCGCGGTGCGTGATCGCCGAGCGGTTCGCGATCCAGAACCAGTTCGAGTCGATGACGGGCGTGAGCCTGTTCGCGACGACGGTGGGGCTGACGCTCATGGTGGCGCGCCGGCAGATGCTCTTCGGGGCGGCGGCGGCGGGCGTCGGGTTCCTGGTGCTCATCGCCGCGACGCAGACGGGGATCCCCGGGATCAACATCGAGCGTGAGGCGGCGATCCTGAACACGAGCGTGCTGCTGAAGTACCACGTGACGACGGTGCTGGTGAGCTACGGGCTCATCTCGCTGGGCTTCCTCTTGAGCCTGTTCTACCTGGGCACGTACTACGCGGCGCGTCTGCGGGTCGGCGGGACGGCGCCGGCGGCGGTGGGTGTGGGGGCGGCGGCGCTGGGCCTGGGTGAGGACGAGCCGGTCGGCCCGCAGCGGGTGCTGAGCGACCTGGACAAGGCGCAGATGATCGTGCTGCAGCTGGCGTTCTGGACGCTGGGCGTGGGCATCCTGCTGGGGGCGTGGTGGGCGGACCACAGCTGGGGCCGCTGGTGGGCGTTTGACCCCAAGGAACTGTGGGCCCTGGTGACGTGGATCGTGTACCTCATCGTCATCCACCTGCGGTTTGCGCAGGCGGGCCCGTCGCGGGCCCTGACGACGGCGTGGCTGAGCGTCGCGGGGTTCTTTGTCATGCTGTGGTGCTATTTCGGCGTGAACCTGCTGCTGCCCGGGCTGCACGCGTATGCCTGAGCCGGGGGCGGAGGGGGTGGCGGGGGGGACCGACGGGGCCGGCGCGCGGGTGACGTCGCGCCGATTCTTCAGCGCGCCCGCCGACACGCTGGCGCCGCGGCTCATCGGCACGCGGCTGGTGCGCGTGCTCGACGACGGCACGCGCCTGTCGGGCCTGATCGTCGAGACCGAGGCGTACCTGGGCGTGACGGATCGCGCGGCGCACTCGTTCGGCGGGCGGCGCACGGCCCGCAACGAGGCCATGTACCACCACCCGGGGACGAGCTACGTGTACTTCACCTACGGCATGCACTTCTGCGTGAACGTCGTGTGCGGGCGCGTCGGCGAGCCCACGGCCGTGCTGCTGCGGGCCCTTGTGCCGAGCGAGGGGATCGAGCGCATGGCGGCCCTTCGCGGGCTGAACGCGGCCGATCCGCGGGCGGTGGCTGGGCTGTGCCGCGGTCCGGGGAACCTGTGCCGGGCGATGGCGATCGCTCGCTCGCTCAATTTCGTTGATCTGACGGTGCATCCGTCGCTGTGGATCGAGCGCACAGCACTGCGGGGCCGGGCCGCCGGGGCGTCCCTTCCGGGCGAACTGCGCGGCGTGAGCGTGATGACCGGCCCCCGCATCGGGATCTCCTCCGCCGGCGAACCGTGGGTCAGTGCGCCGCTGCGCTGGTTCGTCGCCGGGCACCCGTGTGTGAGCGGTCCGAGAGCCGCGCGCGGGGCGCGGCAAGCGGGGCAAACCGGGCGGCGCACGAAGGCGGCGCGCGAACCGGCGAAGGGTCTGCGGCGTCCAGAGTCCTCGGGGTGACGCGGTTGGCGTTATCGGCGCGGTTGCGGGGCGATTCGTGGCGTAGACTTCGCCCTGCCCAGGTCGTTTGACAAGGAATGCGTGCGTTGAACAAGCGTCCGAGCGAGGTTGAGTGGGAGGCGATCCGTCAGAAGGCCAAGCGCTTTCCCGACGAGGCGTACAAGTTCGTGCGCGACGGCCTCGCGCAGACGGTCAAGCGCGTCCACGGTGCCGCGGCCGCGGAAACCCCGCCGACCGACCCCGAGGACGAATCGCGCCACGTGACCGGTCGCGACCTGTGCGAGACGCTGCGCGACCTGGCCCGCGAGCGCTACGGCCTGCTGGCCAAGACGGTGCTGGGCCACTGGGGCGTGCACCGGACTGATGACTTCGGCGTGCTTGTGTACGCGATGATCGACCGCAAGGAACTGCGCTCCAGCGCCCGCGACAGCCTGGACGACTTCCGGGGCGTGTACGACTTCGACGAGGCGTTCGGCCAGCTCGTGCTGAACTGAATCTGCACACGGCGCGGGCCGCCCGGGCGCGGCGGTGTTGGCGCTGCGCGCCCGGGCACGCTAGTCTGTGGCCATGTCCGACGGTTCCACGCCGAACAGGCCCTCGTCCTCGCCGCGTGACCTGGCGAGGCTGCACATCTGGGAGATCCAGCCGCTGCGCGACGTCCTGGTGATCGGCGTGCTGCTGGGTCTGGTGTATCTGGGGTACGTCCTTCGAACGGTGACGGTGCCGCTGCTGCTGGCGATGCTGCTGGCGTACCTGTTCGAGCCGCTCGTGCGGAGGCTGACGCGCTCGGGCCGGCTGAGCCGGGCGGGGGTCGCGGTCGGGATCATCGTCGCGGCCCTGGTGCTGGTGGTGGCGCCGGTGACGGTGGGCGCGGGGTTCGCGGTGGTGCAGGGGGCGTCGTACGCGGGGTCGATCGCGCGGAACGTGTCGGCGGTACGGAACAGCCTGGCCGAGCCGGACAACGTCGAGGTGAAGCAGCGGCTTCCGCCGCGCTGGCTGGCGATCCGCGACCGCATCGAGCGGGTGCAGCACGCGCGGCACGCCGAGGGCGGCGACCGCACGTCGTTCGAGGCCCAGGCGGCGGAGCTGATCGACCGGGCCGTGCGCTGGGCGGACACCAACGCCGCGGGCGTCGCGCGGGCCGTGGGGCGGGAGGCGATCGGCACGGGGGCGGCGGCGGCGGGGGTGGCGATCTCGGCGGCCGCGGGTGTTGGCGGGCTGGTGATGCTCGGCGTGCTCACGGCGTTCTTCTTTTTCTTCCTGAGCACCGGATGGGGCCGGGTGCTGGCGTTCTGGGAGAGCCTGATCCCGGAGCGGCGCAAGTCCGCGGCGTTCGGCATCATGACGAAGATGGACCGGGTGATCGCGGGGTTCGTGCGCGGGCGACTGACGATCTGCGCGATCATGGCGGTGTACATGACGATCGCGTACTGGCTCATCGGCGTGCCGGCGCCGCTGGTGCTGGGGCCGATCGTCGGGCTGCTCATGCTGGCGCCGTTCGTGCACGCGGTCGGGATCCCGGTCGCCATGCTGCTGATGTGGCTCGAGCCCGTGGCCCCGCTGGGCGAGTGGCAGACGGCGTGGTGGTGGGTGGTGTTCGCGCCCATCGGCGTGTACATGGTCGCGCAGCTGCTGGACGACTGGGTGCTCACGCCGGCGATCCAGGGCAAGAACGTCGACATGGACGCCCCGACCATCCTGTTCGCGTCGCTCGCCGGGGGCATCCTCGCGGGGTTGTACGGCGTGCTCATCGCGATCCCGGTCGCCGCGTGCCTGAAGATCGTGCTCAACGAGCTGGTGTGGCCGCGGGTCGCGGCGTGGGCGCGCGGGGAGAGCGCAGACCCCCTGCCGTGGGGGTGGCGACCCGAGTCCGGACGGCGTGGCTGATGAACCAGCGCAAGCCCGTGCAGTCGATTGTCGGTGTCATGTCCAGATGGAACGGCGTCCGCCGGCGCGAAGGCCTGACTCACGCTTTGGGCGGCATCGGCTGACCGTAGGTCGGCAGGTGCAGGTCGAACCCGATCCCCGCGGCCCGCAGTGCAAAGGCGAGCGAAGCCCCTGCGCCCATGGCCACCGGGGTCGGCGCGGCGATGCCGTCGAGGCCGACCATGACCGCCGCGCCGGCCGCGGCCGCCGTCATGTACACCTCGCGGTACAGCATCAGCGGCAGCTCGTTGCGCACCACATCGCGGATGAGCCCGCCACCGGTCGCCGTGAGCGCCCCCATCAGCACGGCGGTGATGGGCCGGAACTCCAGCTGCAGCGCGATCCCCGCCCCGATCACCGAGAACACCGCGAGCCCCACCGCGTCGCACCACACCAGCACGCGCCGACGCTGCCCGACCCGCTCGCCCGCGACATACACCACCACTGCGCCCGCCAGGCACAGCAGCACGTACACCGGCCGCTCGGTCCAGAACACCGGCCCGTGGTCGAGCACGAGGTCGCGCACGGTGCCCCCGCCCACGCCGGTGAGGAACGCGAGCAGGAAGAACCCCCCGAAATCCAGCTTTTTCTCGGCCGCGGCCAGCCCGCCCGTGATCGCGAACACGAGCGTGCCGAAGTAGTCCCCGTACTCGATGAGCAGGGGCACGGCCCTTACTTCCCGCCCCAGCGCCAGCGGCCCTCGCGCTCCATCCACGCGTCGTGCACGGCCTCGGCTCGCGTGCGCAGCGGGGCCAGCGCCCGGGCCCGGTCCTGCGCCGTCGCGGTCGCCCAGAAGTCGTCGGGGCGGACGTCCCGGTGCCGCGAAACCGCCGCCAGCGCCCGATACGCCGCGATCTGCCGAGCCGTGACCTCGCCCTCTTCGGTCGGCAGGGCGGCCAGCAGCGTCGGGATCGCCCCGGTGTCGGCCCGCGCCAGGGCCGCGCCCGCGTCCGGCTCCGTCGGCGCCGCGTCCAGCAAGGCCGCGGTGCACGCGCTGGTCCCCATCGACGCCATCATCTGCATCACGCGAGTCCGCTCCTGCGGCGTCAGGTCGGTGCGCTTGAGCAACCCGGCGATGTCGGCGTCCGCACCGTAGATGCGCAGCCGCCACACGGTCCGCATTGCCGTGCGCACGCTGGCCTTGTCGGCCTGCAGGTTCGTGATCGTCTCCCGCGGGCCGGCGTTGTACACGGCTTCGCGGTGCCTGCGGCTCGCCGCGGCCAGGCGCTCGGCGAGCGCCTCGGGCGAGGCGACGAGCACCGGGTCGATCTGGTCGAGCACCGTGCCCTGCGCGGTGACGACGGCGATGAAGTTCTCGCTGGCGATGTCGACGCCGATCCGCTCGGCGATCGCGAGCACGCGGCTGTTCTGCGTGACCCGCGACGGCACGAAGAAGCGCTCGGCGATCATCTGGACCACCGGGTCGCGGAAGCTGTCCATCTGCGCATCACGCAGGTCGCGTCCGTCGTCGTCGTCCCAGCGGGCCCGCCGGGTGACCCAGAACATCACCGGCACGTTGAGTTCGCGGGCCTGCTCGATGGCCGCGTCGGGCCGCTGGCTCCACGGGATGCCGCTCTGGCCCGTGGCCGCGCGCGCCGCGCACAGCAATGCGAACACGAACACGCCGACGGCTCGAAACAGTGTCATGGCTTGGCCCTCGTTCCCGGGCCCAAGGATACCACACGCCCCGCGTTCTCGGGGAATGGAGCACACCCCGGCCCCGCGTCCGGGCTACGCCGACGCCGTCGTCGAGATGTTCTTCGTCCCGGCCGCCGGCGTCACCCCGCGTCGCTCATGTCCGGCACGTCGATCCCCAGCGCCGTCGCCAGGTCGATGGCGTGCTCCTGCTCCTGCACGAGGATCTCGCGGATCTGCTCCGCGATGGCGAACTCTCCCAGGGCCTCGCACTGGCGGACCCGCTGGCGGTAGTTGCGGATCGTGTCGACCTCGTTCTCGAGGTCGAACCGCAGCATGTCCTCGGCCTTCTCCGACGTCCGCACCGGCTTGGGGGTTGTCGTCGGCATGCCTCCGAGGTAGTCGATCTGCTTGGAGATGATCAGGGCGTGCTCGAGTTCCTCGCCCGCGTGCACTTCGAGTTCCTTGGCGATGGCCATGTACGCCGCGCCCTTGATGACCTGCGAGTACACCACGTACGCGATCACCGCCTGGTATTCGCGGGCCAGGTCCTCATTCAGCAGCGCCACGAGCTGCTCGCGCGTGACCAGTTCCGCCCCGCTGCCCTGGTTCGAAGTTTCACGCCGGTTGTGCATTCGCGGGCCTCCTGCCGTCACTCTAGAGACAGGGCCGGCCCGATCTCAACGTGAACGCAGATTTACCCGCGGGTCAGTAGGCGGGGGGCCTTCACTTCGCCCCGGACGCCAGCCGGGCCCGGTACGGGACGAAGTCCTTGGTGTACCACTCCCGCCACTTGCCGCCGTCCCAGCCCATGGGCGACGTGTCCCGTCCGTCCCAGCCGGCGTTCGCGAGCCGCACCAGCGCGTTGTGCACCTCGATCCGGTACGTGATCACGACCGCGTCGATGATCCGCATCACCGTGCCGTCGGTCACCACGCCCAGCGTGGGGTCGAACGCGACCGCGGAGTCGCCCACCACGGGTGTCAGGTCCGCCACGAACGCCTGCTGCGTGCCGACCAGGATGAAGGCCAGCGACCCGCCGCCGGCCCCGCCGCCGCTACCGCCGCCGGTGGCGCCGCCCGACACCTGGGCGTTGATGAGCATCGGGATGGCGTCGAACAGGCTGAGCGTCTGCGCGAGCTGCGCCCCGGACGCGATCGTCGTCTCGTTCGAGGAGCGGAGCGACTGGGCGATCACCGACCGCACCGGCACGCTCACCTCGCCGCTGGCGGTGTGACGCCGCGCCAGCGCGTCGCTCGCGGCCTTGCGGAACCACGCCTCGCGGTCATAGACCGCGCTCCACGCGAGCGTCGCGTCGGCCTCGGGCGTGCCGATGTCGAGCAGGTGGTCCAGGATCGCCTGGCGCACGTCCTTCTGGTCGCGTTCGAAGATGCTGACGAACAGCGGGAACGCCGCGGGGTCCGTCACCTCGCGAAGCTTGAGGATGCCTTGCTGGCGCAGTTCCGTGAAGTTCGACGAGAAGTACTTGAACCGGAGCTTCCGCAGGTCGCGCTCCAGCGCCACCCGGGCCGCCCGCTGCTCCAGGGCCCGAGCCCGGGTCTCGGCGTCCAGGGCGTCAACCGCGGCCTTGTCGTCGACCGCCACCGGGTCGGGCGCGGGCGACGTCACCTGCGGGGCCGTCATCGACGACTGCGCCAGAGCCCCCGCCGCGTTCATCCCGAGCACCGCACCGGCGAGGACCGCCGCCGACGTCCACCGATTCCGTCCGCGCATGCGCCGCCTCCAAGTGCCCCACGCCCGGCAAGTCCATGGCACGCCGGGACATGCACGCGATGCGCCCCGCGCGGGCCGGGGGTTCCCTCCGCGCCGCTCCGCCGTGCTTCAGGCCGAGCCGGGCACGATGATGCCCTGCCCCAGCTTGGTCCGGGCGTTCGCGGCCGCCTGACGCGACCCGAACTGTCCAACCCACACGTACCACACCTCGCGCCCCTTCGTGTCGGCGCCCTTGACGATCCGCGGGGCCGTCAGGCCGGCGCTCGACGCCTTTGCGGCCGCGGCCTGGGCCGCCTTGTCGGCGTTGCTCCGCTGCGTGAACGCCCCGAGCTGGATCGTGAACCCGCCGCGGGCCACGCCGCCGCCGGGAGCCGCCCCCGGGCCGCTCGCCCCGCCGATCCGCTGCTGCAGGTCCTTGCGCAGCTCGGGGTCCTTCGCGCTCGCCAGGCCGATCTGGTACTGGATCCGGGCCTTTTCCGGCCGGTTCAGCTTCACGAGCGAGTCGCCCGCGTGCAGGCTCGCCCGGGCGCTCTCGTCGCCGGCGAGCTGCTTGGACGCGTCCAGCAGCAACTGCGACGCCTCCTCGTCGCGCCCCTTCTCCTGCGCGATGAGTCCGAGCGTGGCCTTGGCCCGGCCCGCCACCCGCATGTCGCTGCTGGTGGTCAGCGGCCGGAGGATCCGCTCCGCCTCGGCGTTGTCTTTCATCGCGTGGGCGCTCATGCCCGCCACGACGAGGGCCTGTTCGCGGGCCGCGCCCTTGGACTTGGCCGCGGCGTCCTCGGCCTCCACCTTGGCCCGCTGGAACTGCCCCTGCTCGTACAACTCGGCGTACTCGGCCATCGGGGCGTCGACGGGGGCCGGCCGGCCCGTGCCGGCGCTGGTCTTGCCGCCGCCGGTCTTGCCACCCCCGGTCTGGGCAGCGCCGCCGGTGGTCGCACCGGTGTCGGTGGTGGTGCTGTCGGAGTCCTTGCTGCACGCCGGCAGCATGCCAAAGGCCAGGGCGAGCACGCCCGCAAGCAACGTCCGCACCGCTCGATCGATTCCGGTCATGGCAGCCTCGCTTTCCCGCGTCCGTCCGCGTTCGGGTCGACCCGCGCTGGGCGTGGTCGACCCCGGGGCATCCGTGCCCCGCTCGCGGTACGCTCTAGCGTATTCGGCCCCGTCGGCCCCGGCCCGCGGGCGGTTCATTCCCGTGGGAGGCGCATGTCCGTTCACTGGCCGATCATCAAGCGACTGGTCACGTCCCCCGGGCGGGCGTGCGTGGTCGACGACCAGCGACGCTGGAAGGCCGTGGAGATGCTCGTGGGCGCGCTGCACGTCGCGTCGAGCGTCGCGCCCCGGTCCGAGTCGCGCACGCTGGGCGTCATGCTCCCCACGAGCGGGCTGTTCCCGGTCGCTGCCCTCGCCGGCTGGATGCTCGGGCGCACGGTCGTGCCGCTCAACTACCTGCTCAAGCGCGACGAACTGCAGTACGTCATCGACGACTGCGGCTGCGACACGGTCGTGACCGTGCAGCCGATGCTCGACTTCCTGGGCTACCGCCCCGAGCGCACCCGCCTGCAGCGGCTCGAGGACATCAACTTCAAGAGCGTCCCCGACTTCCGCTGGCCCGCCTTCGCCAATGACGACGACCTGGCGGTCCTGCTGTACACCTCCGGCACCAGCGGCAAGCCCAAGGGCGTGATGCTCACGCACGGCAACCTCGCGGCCAATGTCGACCAGATCCGCCGGTGGATCGACGTCTCCAACCGGCACGTCTTCCTGGGCGTGCTCCCGCAGTTCCACTCCTTCGGCCTCACCGCGCTGACGCTGCTGCCGCTCATGAGCGGGTGCACGGTCGTGTACACCGCCCGGTTCGCCCCGCACAAGATCGTTCAGTTGCTGCGCGAGCACCGCCCGAGCGTCTTCGTCGCCATCCCGTCGATGTACAACGCCCTGCTGCACAGCAAGGACGCCTCGGCCGACGACTGGCGGAGCGTCCGCTACGTCGTCTCCGGCGGCGAGCCGCTCCCGCCCGCCGTGTTCGACGGATTCCGCGAGCGCTTCGGCGTCACCATCAACGAGGGCTACGGCCTCACCGAGACCGCGCCGGTCACGAACTGGTGCCGCCCCGAGGAGTACCGCCCGCGCTCGGTCGGCCGGGCCCTGCCCGGCATCCACCAGCGCATCGTCGACATCGCCACCGGCGCCGACGTGCCCCCCGAGCACGACGGCGAGGTCCGCATGGCCGGCCCCAACATCATGCGCGGCTACTACAAGCTCCCCGACCTCACCGCGAGCGTCTTCGACGAACGCGGCTACTTCCGCACCGGCGACATCGGCCGGCTCGACCACGACGGGCACCTGCGCATCACCGGCCGGCTCAAGGAAATGCTCATCGTCGGCGGCGAGAACGTCTTCCCGCGCGAGATCGAAGAGGTGCTGGAGCGCCACCCCAGCGTCAAGGCCGCGGGCGTAGTCGGCCTGACCGACCCGATCCGCGGCGAACTGCCCGTGGCGTTCGTGGAACTCAAGGACGGGGCCGAGTTCGACGAGAACGCGCTCAAGGCGTTCTGCCGCCAGAACCTCGCGGGCTACAAGGTCCCGCGCGACATCAAGCGGCTCGACGCGCTGCCGCGGAACCCCACCGGAAAGGTGATGCGCCGGGAATTGAAGGCGCTGGTGTGATCCGCGCGACCGGGCCGGGCGAGGCAGGAGCAATGCTGTCGCACGGCGTTTGCCGCGCGACAGCGCGAAGACAGGAACTTGCGTCAGCGGCGGCGGCGGGCCGAGGCGGCCATGCCGATGCCCAGCAGCATCATCGAGGCGGGGGCCGGGATGATCGAGACATTATCGAGACCGATGATCTGGTCCGGGCTGGTCTGCTGGGCGTTGTCGTCGACCCAGCGGAGGTACATGGTCGAACCGGCGGCCCAGTCGCTCGCAAGAGCGAAGTCAACGGTGCGGGCCGTGACGCCGACGGTGTTGGGAACCGTCACGATCGTGGGATTCGGGCTCGCGGCCGTTTCGATGTTGGTCCACGTCGAGCCGTCCAGGCTGCCGAAGAGCCAGTAGCCGGGAAGCTGGTTGGGGCTGGAAACGCTGCTGTAACGGATGGTGTCGAAACCGATCGTGAGGACCGAGCCCGCCAGCAGCGACTGGCCGCTGTCGTTGTTGAGAGCCAACTGGAGCATGGCGCCCGCGACCGTGGTCGGGGCGTCAGCCAGCACGCGGTCGGTGACGTCGGCGGCCGACGCGGCGGCGTTGTACCCGTTGTTGTTGTTGCTCGTCGGGATCGTGACGGCCGTCAGCACCGTCGCGGGCGTCGCAACCGGAGCCGACGCCACGCTGTTGGCGCCCGCGGCGGGAATGGACGTGGTCCACGTGCTGTTGCTGCCGAAGGACGTGACGAAGTGCGACCAGCCGGTCGGGGCGGCCGTGCCGCCGGTCCCCATCGAGTTGAAGTTCTGGGAGTACCCCGTCGGCCCGTAGCTCGCCTGACCGAGGGCGGCTCCGGCGAGAAGCGTGGACAGACCGATACCGACGCACATGGACTTGTACGTATTCATTGCTCTCTCCTGTTCGAGCGACACGGACCCGCGCGTGTACATACGCCGCGAACTCCACCGCTGCGCGAGGGAAGATACCCAGCGCCGCCCACCGCGTTGTCATCGTTGTGTCAGGACTGAGCCAAGCCTCGGCGCAGATCTGGTTTGGATTGGGTGAACGCGCCGTCCCCGTCGGGTCGAGGGGCGATTGTCGTGCGCCTGGCGCCCCGCGTGGGGCGCCTCCCGCTCGCGCGGGAGGCTCGAACCGGTGCCGACCTACCCTCTCGCCCGATGGACCTGACCTCGCTCGACGCTCTTGGTTCGCAAGCCACCGCCGCCCTGGCCGCGGCCGCCGACGCCGCGGCCCTCGAAGACTGGCGCTCGGCCTACCTCGGCAAGTCCGGCAAGGCGACGCTCGCGCTCGCCGAGCTCAAGAACGTGCCCAAGGAGCAGAAGCCCGCGTTCGGCGCCAAGGTGAACCAGCTCAAGGCCGCGCTCGAGGCGGCGTTCAAGGAGCGGGCCGAGGCCCTGGGCGCGGGCGCGGCGCCCAGGCAGTCCGGCCCGACCCCCCCCATGATCGACCTCTCCGAGCCGGGCATCCTCGGCTCGTCGGGGCTGGGCCGGCGGCACATCATCTCGCGCGTCCGCGAGGAACTCGTCGAGGTCTTCGCCCGCATGGGCTTCGAGGTCGCGCGAGGGCCCGAACTCGAGGACGACGAGCACAACTTCGTCAAGCTCAACATCCCCGCCGACCACCCGGCCCGCGACCCGATCGACAACTACTACGTGGACGACCCGACCAAGGTCGAGCGCCCGCGCATGATCCGCAGCCAGACCAGCACGGTGCAGATCCGCGTCATCGAGGCCGCGGTCGCCGAGGCCAAGGCCGCCGGCGAAGCCGAGGGCGTCGTGGGGGGCCTCGCGGCCCCCATCAAGATCATCTCCCCCGGGCGCGTGTACCGGCCCGACACCGTGGACGCCACCCACAGCTTCATGTTCCATCAGATCGAGGGCCTGTACCTCGACCGGGCCGTGAGCATGGCCGACCTCAAGACCTGCCTGTTCCAGTTCGCCAAGGCCTACTTCGGCGTCGAGGCCCAGGTGCGGCTCCGCCCCAGCTACTTCCCGTTCACCGAGCCGTCCGCCGAGGTCGACCTGCGGGTCCGCCTGCGGCCGGACGCCCCCTTGCGCTGGATGGAACTGGGCGGCTGCGGCATGGTCGACCCGGCGGTGCTGGAGATGTGCGGCGTGGATCCCGAGATCTGGACGGGGTTTGCGTTCGGGTTCGGGATCGAGCGCCTGGCGATGGGCAAGTACGGCATCCCCGACATCCGCATGCTGTTCGAGAACGACCTGCGGTTCCTGCGCCAGCTGTGACACCCGGGGTCTTGACACCGCGCCGGCGTCATCCGGTACAGTGTGGCCATGACGACGCTCGACTCTTCCGGCGGATCTCCCGGCATGACCCCGCCGACCGAACCGGCGCCCCTGCTCGACGAGCCCAGGACGTGGCCGAAGGTCGTCGGCATCATCAGCATCGTGTGGGCGGCCCTGAACCTGCTGTGCGGCGTCTGCGGCATGTTTTCGCCGCAGATCACCATGGCGTTCCTGCCGCCGGAGTTCCAGCAGGATCCGCTGCCGCCGACGATGAAGCCGGGGCTGTTGATGTACACGGCGCTGGGGATCGGGTTCCTGGTGGCGCTGCTGCTGCTGGTGGCGGGGATCTCGCTGGTGTCGCGCAAGCGGTCCGCTCGCGGGCTGCACCTGGCGTGGGCGGCCCTGGCGTGCGTGATGGGCGCGATCGGCCTCTATCTGCAATGGAGCGCCAACGCGCAGATGCAGGAGTTCATGCAGCAGCACCCCGACAGCCCGTGGACCAAGCAGCAGAAGATGGCGGGCGGTGCGGGGCAGATGGGGATGATCGTGGGGATCGTGTTCGGGGTGGTCCTGGGGTACGCGTGGCCGGTGTTCTGCCTGATCTGGTTCGGGCTGGTCAAGCGCGACTCCGCGGAGATCTGCGCCGGGGTGGAAGAGTCGGTCATCTGACCGGGCGGGGTTCCGCGTTGGGTCGGCCCGGGCCGCGGTCGCGGGCCGACCGAGGGAGCAGTGCATGACGATCCGTGTTCTCGTCCGCCTCCTCGCCTTCGCGGCGGTGGCGCTTTCCCTGGCGTCCGCGCGCGATGACGACCAGCGTCCCGGGACGGGCGAACTGTGGTACCGCGTGGACCTGGCCGGCAAGCGGGCCGGGTACATGCACAGCAGCGAGACCGTCGCCGACGGCAAGCTCGTCACCCGCAGCGACCTGATGCTGTCGATCCGCCGGGCCGAGACCGACGTGGTCAGGGTGCGGGTCGAGTACGAGTTCGAGGAGACCAGCGACGGCAAGCCGCTCCGGGCCGTCTCGACGCAGACTCTCGGCGCGTCGCCGACGACGATCTCGGTCCGTTTCCTCCCTGACAAGATCGAGCAATCGACCGCGAGCGGCACGGGCAAGCCGACGGTCGTCGAGGTGCCGCTGCCCGAGGGGGCGTGGCTCACGCCGGGGGCGTCGGTCGAGTACATCCGCAAGCGGCTCGAGGCCGGGGCCAAGGAATTCACCGTGCGCACGATGGAGCCGTCCATGGGGATGGCGATGATCGTGACGACCCACAAGGTGCTCGAGCAGACGACCTTCGACACCGGCGAGCGCACCATCCCGGTCTTCCGCGTCGCGTCGACCGTCGACCGCATGCCCGGCATCACCACCGAGTCGCTCATCGACGTCACCGGCCAGCCCGTCAAGCTGAGCATGAGCTTCGGCGGCATCCCGATGACGATGACCGTGACCGACCGCGCCAACGCGACACTCGCCCCCGACGCTCCCGAGCTCATGAAGAGCACGCTCGTCAAGCCCGACCGGCCGATTGCCCGGGCTCGCGAGACCCGGCGGGCCGTGTACGCGCTGTCGGTGGCCGACGGCGAGCTCGAGTGGGCCGACACCGGCGGCGTGCAGTCGCTGGAGCGGCGCTCGCCGCGAGAGGTGGTGGTGACGGTCGACCTCGCCAGGTCCGCGCCGGTGAAGCTCGATGACGCCGAGCGGGCCAAGGCCCTGGCGTCGTCGACCCTGGTGACCTCCGCCGACGAGGGTGTGAAGGCCCTGGCGGCGCGGGCCGACAAGGGCAAGCCCGCGACCGCCGCGGCCAGGGCCGAGGCGATGCGCCGGATCGTGCACGAGCACATCCGGTCCAAGAACCTGGGCGTGGGGTTTGGCTCGGCGGCGGACACGGCGAGGTCGCGCGAGGGCGACTGCTCCGAGCACGCGGTGCTGCTGGCGGCGATGCTGCGGGCCGGGGGCATCCCGGCGCGGGTCGTGAGCGGGCTGGTGTACGTGGACTCGTTCGCGGGGGTGGACGGCGTGTTCGGGTACCACATGTGGGCCCAGGCGCTGCTGCCCGACGAGACCGGCGTCGAGCGCTGGGTCGACCTGGACGCGACGCTCGGGGCCAGTACGCCGTTCGACGCGACGCACATCGCCGTGGTCGCGTCGGTGCTCGACGACGCGGACTCGTTCGACTCGATGGTCGCGGTGTCGTCGCTGCTGGGACGGCTGCGGATCTCAGTGAAGGAGACCCGGTGAGCGGGCCGGGTGCTGACGGGGAACTCACCGTTCGTCTGCCGGCCCGCCCTGCCGACGGGCACAAGGGCACGTTCGGCATGGTCGGGGTGCTGGGCGGGTGCGCCAGCGGCGGGGCGCGGATGGTCGGGGCGGCGGTGCTCGCCGGGCTCGCGGCTCTTCGGAGCGGGTGCGGGAAGGTGAAGCTCGCGATGCCCGAGCCGGTGCTCGACACGGCGCTTAGCGCTGCCCTGGAGTGCACCGGGGCGCCGCTGGCGGTTGAGGCCGAGGGCGACATCGTCGGGCACGAGGCCGCCGCGACCGTCGACCGGCTGGTGGGAGAATGCGAGGCGCTGGTGGTCGGCCCGGGCCTGGGCCCGCCGAGCGCGGGGACGCGTGCGCTGGTGCTGCGGACGGTGCAGAACGAGGACGTGCCGGTGGTGGTGGACGCGGACGGGCTGAACGCCATCGCGCAGACGCCGCAGATCACCCGCGACCTGCGGGCGGCGGTCGTGATGACCCCGCATCCGGGCGAGTTCCGCACGCTGTGCCGCGGGCTGGGGCTGGCGGGCGACCTGGGGCTGGACCGGTCGCGCGAGGACGCGGCGGTGGGGTTGGCGCAGCGGCTGGGGTGCATCGTCGTGCTCAAGGGGCGCGGGACGGTGGTGAGCGACGGGGCCCAGGCGTGGGTGAACACCTCGGGGCACCCGTGCCTGGCGACGGCCGGCACGGGGGACGTGCTGAGCGGGGTGATCGGCTCGCTCGCGGCCCAGGCCCGGGCCGGCCGGTGGGGAGTGAGCCTGTTCGACATCGCCCGGCTGGGCGTGCACATCCACGGCGCGGCGGGGGAGGCGTGGGCGGCGCGCACCGCGGCGAGCGGGGGGATGCTCGCGCGCGATCTGGCGGAAGAACTGCCTGCGGCGTGCGAACGGATGCGACCGCGCGCGTGACGCGGCTCAGGCCTGCATGACGTCTTCGACGGACTCGCGGAGCTTTTTCAGGGCGTCGAGAGCCTTGTTGATGGACGCCGCGAGCTCCTTGTCGGTGGTTTCCTCGATGACGAGCTTGAGTTCGAGGGCGGCGTGGATGGCCTCGTTGACCTTGGGGAGGGTGGCGGTGAGCATGTCGAGCCGCATGGCCGCGGCCTCGAGCTTGTCATGCTCGCTCTGCTGCCTGAGCTGCTTGCCCAGGGCGAGCAGGTCGTCCTGAGATTTTTCGAGGGCGAGGATGCGGTCGTTGACGAGGCTGGCGCGGAGCGAGCGGGCGGCGCCGGCGGCGATCTCGTCAAGCTTGAGCACGCCGTCGAGCGAGTCGGGGGACTGCTCGCGGAACGCGCGGAGGCGCTTGCCGATCTCGGTGACCTTGGCGGCGGGGATGGGGTCCTGCTTGGCGAGGGCGGCGGCTTCCTTGAGCATGCCGGCGAGGGCCTCGCTCCAGTCGTCGTAGCCGGAGAGGTCGCTGAAGTCGGAAGCGGGGGGCGGGGTCATTGCTCACGCACCTTTCGGATGAGCTCGCGCAGCTCGGTGGTGGTCTGGACGAGGGAGTCGACGGAGACGGGGCGGCGCTCGCGGACCGCGAGCACGAGCCGGCGGTGGGCCGCGGCCCAGTCGGTGAGGGCGGATCCCGCGGCGTCAATAAGCTGCATCTGGGCGGCGAACTGGGACTGCGTCTGGGCGAGGCGGGCCTCGCGGGCCACGAGCAGGGCGGCCTGGGAACTGGCGAGCTCGGTCATCACGCTCACGCGCTGGAGTTCCTCGGCGGAGAGGTTTGACGGGGCCGCGGTCAGGCGGGCGAGCTCGTCGCGGGCGGCCTGGAAGCGGTTAGTGAGGCCGGCGTCCTCGTCGATGACGTCGTCGACGGCCTGCTCGCGCACGGCGACAAGGATGTCGCGCAGGTTGCTCGTGTCCCGCTCGAGGTGCTGGGCGATGCCGGTGAGGGCCCGATCGGCGAACTCGAGCGATTCCTGGATCGAGTTCGCGGCCCGGGCGTTGTTGATGTTCTGGTAGATGAGCGCGACGCCGTCGACCCCGGCGCCGATGGCCGCGGCGGGCGGCATGACGAGCCCGGCCGCCGCCGCGATCGCGGTGACATCGCCGGCGATCTGGCGCACGATCTTGCCGCTGTCGGCGGCGGTGTTGTAGATCTGACGCAGGCCGTCGGCGTACGTGACGGCCTGCTCCATGACGGCGACACGGACGGACCAGGTCTGGCGCAGGCGGTCGGCGGCTTCGTCGGCGTTTGGGAGGCTGCTGGCGCGCAGGTTCGATTCCACGGCCTGCCCGCTGGCCTTGACGGCCGAGGACAGGGCCGCGGTGGCGTCGGCGAACGGCCGCGGGTCGGCGGGGGCCGTGCACGCGGCCAGGGCGACGGCGGCGACGGTGCCCAGGAGGGCGCCAAGCCGACCGGATCGTCGGCGACTGCTGGAGGCTGCGCGCGGATGGGGTGCTCTCTCTGCGTTCATGAGGGCACAGAATACCGGCGTGTGCGCAGATCGCAAGATGTGAGATTGCATGTGCACAACTTTGCGCGCAAAGGCGCACATGTGCGCGCCGAGCGGCACCTAAACGTGGGGTGGACTTAGGTTCGGTCGGAGCGGCGGCAGCGAGAGCGGCCAGGGCGTGGCGCACTCGGGGCAGCGCTTGGGGCCGATCCCGCGCAGGCACGCGACGTGGTCCAGGCCGTGCAGGTCGTAGGCGCAGCGCGGGCACGTCTTGCGTTCCAGCGTGCGGGTGCAGGCCTCGCGCACGCCGCCGGAGGGTTGCAGCAGCGCGACGATCAGCAGGGGCAGCATCACGAGAACGGGAAAGACGGGAGCGAGGCTGGGGCCGCGCAGGGACGCCAGGGCGGCGGCGCCGGCTGGGATGAGCATGAGGAACGCGATCACGCGCTGGCCGGGCCTGGGGTTGGGCAGACCCAGGTGCTGCACGCGGCTCATGCCGACGCTCGACGGAGCGATGGTGAGCAGCAGCGACCACTCGGTCCGCAGGCGCTCGCAGGCGGCCGCGGCGTCCGCCGGGTCACGCCGGGCCCGGGTGCACAGGTCCCGGGCCGCGCTGGTGCGGTAGCGGAGCAGGACGGCGGGGTGCGGGATACGCGGCAGCAGGAGTTCCTGCTGGTGGTTGGCGGTGAACCGCATCAGGGCCGCGGTGAGCAGGGCGCCGGCGAGCCCCGCAAGCAGCAGGATCAGGACGCTCGAGAGCGCGCGGAAGTGCTCGAAGAACGGCATGGCGGCGAGGCTGGCCACCAGGCCGACGAGCAGGCAAGACGCGAGGGCGTACCAGCGGTTGGCGGTGAGGTCGCGCTCGAAGAGCGACTGGGCGGGGCCGGCGTCGGGGGTGTCGCCGGGCAGGGTGCCGTAGAGCACCGGCAAAGCGTCGAGCGGGTTCAGGGTGGTGTCGGCGGGCATGGGGGCTGCACGAGGATACCTGGCGCCGTTGCCGGGGTTTTGTGCTGGGAAAGAGGGGCCCGGGCCGGGCGGGGGTTCACGGGCGGGGGTGCGCCCGCTAGAGTCTGCCATGCCAAGCGTGTACCCCTTCCGAGCCGTTCATTACACGAAGCTTGCCCCCAGCGCCGGCCGCGCCGGCGATGTGTCGGACGTCGTGGCCCCGCCGTACGACGTGCTGGACGCCCAGGGGAAGGCGGCGCTGCAGGCCCGCAGCGCGAAGAACATCGTGTCGGTGGACCTGCCGCACCTGCCGGCGAAGGAGCTGGGGCCGCCGGCGGCGTACGAGGGTGCGGCGGCGCAGCTCAAGGCGTGGCTGGCGGACGGGACGCTCACGCGGGCCGGCGCGCCGCTGATGTTCGTGTACCGCGAGACGTTCACGTTCGAGGGCAAAACGCACCAGCGCACGGGCATGACGTGCACGCTGGAGGTCAAGCCGTTCGGGCCGCACCCGGGCGGGGGCATCCTGCCGCACGAGGAGACGTTCAGCGGTCCGAAGGAGGACCGCATGGCCCTGATGAAGGCGACGCGGACGCAGTTGTCGCCGATCTTCGGGCTGCACCAGGATGCGCAGGGGCGGGCGACGGCGCTCCTGCAGAAGATCATGACCGGCCGCGGGCCGGACGCGGTGGCGAAGACGAATCCCGGGTTCGGCGGGGACGTGCTGCACGAGGTGTGGATCGTCTCGGACGGGCCGACGCAGAAGGCGTACGCCGACGCGCTGGCGGGCGAGGACGTGTTCATCGCCGACGGGCACCACCGCTACACGACGCAGATGAACTACGTCAAGGCGCTGGAGGCGGCGGGGACGGTGCCGGCCGACCACCCGGCCCGCCGGTGCATGTTCGTGCTCATCGGGATGTCGGACCCGGGGATGGTGATCGGGCCGACGCACCGCGTGCTGGGCGGGATGGCGGGGTATTCGTGGGACAAGTTCGCCGCAGCGGCCGCGGGGCACCTGGCGCTCGAGCCGGTGCCGGGATCGATGTCGGACCTGCACCGGGCCCTGGTGTCCAAGCCCGGCGAGGGCCGGTTGGGCCTGTGGGACTTTGCCGGCAAGAAGGGGTTCATCGCGACGCCGGCGACGAGCGACCCGCTCGCGGCCCAGTTCGGCAAGCAGACGCGGGCGTGGCGGACGCTGGACGTGGCGCTGTGCCAGTACCTGATCGTGGAGCGGATCTGCCAGCCGGCGCTCAACGCGGGCCAGCCGGTGAAGTGGGCGTTCCCGCACTCGATCCCCGAGGTCGAGGACATCGGCGCGGGCGTGGAGCGCGGGTCGGGCGGGGGCAAGGGCTTCGTGCCGCAGCTCGCCGTCATCGTGCGTCCGACGCCGCTGGAGGCGGTGCGGGAAGTGAGCCGCGCGGGCGAACTGATGCCGCAGAAGAGCACGTTCTTTTATCCGAAGCTGGCGACAGGGTTGTTTGTGAATCCGCTGGAATGACGTCCGCGCGGGTCGCTCGCAAACGACTTGGGAACGGGGATTGGTCCGGTGGTCGCGCTCGCCAAGCCTCGCTTGACCCGCGGCTCCTTTCTTCCTGGCCTTCGGTCTGCGAGCACCGGCTCGCGTGCGCTCTCGGCTCTTAGCGCTTGTACCCCAGCGGGTGCTCGACGAAGGCGTAGACCTCGCGCAGCACCGTCATGCCCAGGAACCCCGCCAGCGCAAGCAATCCCAGCACCGCGGCCTCGCCGGTGTAGCCTTGGCCGAGCATCCAGCCCGTCGCGTACAGCGCGATCCACAGCGACCCGTACCGCGCCACCTTCTCCGCCGCCCGCGGGCCCGGGCCCAGCAGGCTCACCTTGCGGTACGCCGTGAGGATGTAGAGCGCGACGAGCACGAGCGTGACCGCGCCGGCGGACAGTTCGACGAAGTGCGGCCACAGCCCGCCGTGGCCGGAGTTGCGGTAAATACCGAACGCGAAGATGACGGCGGACCAGAACAGCCAGCCCGCGATGGCCGCGGCCCCGGCCCGCCGACTGATGGGCGGGACCTTGCGTCCCAGCACGTACGCGGCCGCGGCCACCCCGAGCGAGTGCGTCATCACCAGCCACACCGGCCACACGAACCGGAGCGAGATGTTGGGGATCACGGCCTGGCCGGCGTAGATCAGGCCCAGGGCGACCAGGCCGACACCCGGCACGAACTTGCCCGCGGCGTTGAAGAACACGATCGCCGCGGCCACCACGATGGTCAGCACGACCGGCTGCACGCCGAGCACGGCGGCGCCGAGCATGGCGACGAGCAGGGTGCCGGTGATCAGGGCGATGGCCGACTCGGCGCTCATGCGCCCGGAGGCGAGCGGGCGGTCGGGGTGGAGCTGGCGGTCGCGCCGGACGTCGAGCAGGTCGTTGAGGGCGGCCCCGAAAGCGAACAAGCCCAGGGCGTTGACGGCCCCGGCGATGAGAAGGGCCCAGACAGGGTGGGTCCACAGCGGGCCGGAGACGCCCGGCTCGAACTCAGGGCCGGCCTTGCGGGTCCAGAGGATGACGAACCACGAGTTGGCGACGGCGGCGAACGCCGTGCTCACCCGCGTGAGATGGAGGATCGGGCTCAGGCGGATGAAGAGCCAGCGCACGGACTGGATGATACTGGCGCATACGATCGGCACGATGACGACGCCCACCTCTTCTTCCCCGCCCGACGCCAGCGGTCCGCCGCCGATCGCGGTGGTGGTGAGCCGCTACAACGCGACCATCACCGACCGGCTGCTGGAAGGGGCGCTCGAGGCGTATCGCAAGGCCGGCGGGCACGACGAGGGCGTGACGGTGGTCGAAGCGCCCGGGGCGTTTGAACTGACCGTGCTGTCGCGGACGGCGGCGGCGAACCCGCGGTTCGCGGGCGTGGTGGCCCTGGGGTGCGTGATCAAGGGGCAGACGCGGCACGACCGGTACATCTGCCAGGCGGTGGCGAACGGGCTCACCCAGGTCGCCGTGGCGTCTGGCAAACCCGTGGCGTTCGGGGTGCTGACGGTCGACACGCCCAAGCAGGCGCGGGCCAGGGCGGGTGGTTCATACGGGAACAAGGGGTATGAGGCGACGGTGGCGACGCTGCGGTCGCTCGCGGAAATGCAGCGGCTGGCAGACCCGCAGGGGCGTCGCCCGGCGTGGGCCGAGGCGCTGGTCGAGCCCGGGGTGGACAAGGCTGCGGGGGATGCCGAGGCGCACGAAGGCGTGTCGCGGGAGGCGCTGGGCTGATGTCAGCGCCGCGCGACATTCGACGGCTGGCCTTCCAGGCCTTGTTTCAGCTCGACGCCGCGGGGGCGCGGACCGAGGCTGATCTCGAGCCCGTGCGAGCGGCATTGAGTGACCGCGAAGGGGTGACCGAGGCGCACAAGGTTCGGGCGGTGGACCTGGCGTGGGCGGCGTACCGGGCGCGGGCCGCGGCGGACGCCGAGATGCTGACGCTGGCGCCGGCGTGGCCGGCGCACCGGCAGGCGGCGGTGGACCGGGCGATCCTGCGGTTGGCGCATTACGAGATGACCAGCGGCCGGACCGAGCCGCGGGTGGTGGTGAACGAGGCGGTGGAACTGGCCAAGGAGTTCAGCACCGAGCGATCGCCGGCGTTCGTGAACGCGCTGCTGGACAAGGTGCTCAAGCGGCTCGGGGCCGAGGCGCGGGCGGCGAGCGCCGGCGCCGAGCCCGCGGCGCAGCCCGGTGACGGGGCCCGGGAGGGCTCGGGCTGATGGGCCTGTTCAAGTCGGTTGTATCGAAGCTCAAGCAGGGCCTGAGCAAGACGCGCGAAGTCCTGCTCATGGACGTGCGCGACCTGTTCGCGGGGCGCGACCTGGACGATGCGCTGATCGACGAGCTCGAGTCGCGCCTGCTTAAGGCCGACATGGGCGTGCAGGCGACGGCGAAGCTCATCGACTCGCTGCGTGCCGATTACAAGGCCCGCAAGATCGTCAAGGGCGACGAGGTGGTGCCGTACCTCAAAGCCCACCTGCGCGGGCTGTGGCCCAAGGAAGAGCGCGGGCTGCGGTTCGCGACCTCCGGGCCGACGATCATCCTGGTGACCGGCGTGAACGGTGCGGGCAAGACCACGAGCATCGCCAAGCTGGCCGCGAGCTTGCGGGGCGAGGGCAAGAAGGTGCTGCTCGCGGCGTGCGACACGTTCCGGGCCGGGGCGGTCCGGCAGTTGGAAATCTGGGGCGAGCGGCTGGGGGTCGAGGTCATCAAGGGCCAGCAGGGGGGCGACCCGGCGGCGGTGGCGTTTGACGCGTGCAAGGCGGCGACGGCCCGGGGCGTGGACGTGCTCATCATCGACACCGCCGGCCGGCTGCACACGCAGGACCCGCTCATGCGCCAGTTGGCCAAGATCCGCTCGGTGGTGGCCAGGCAGGTGCCCGGGGCGCCGCACGAGACTCTGTTGGTCCTGGACGCGACCGCCGGGCAGAACGCCCTGCGCCAGGTCGAGGAGTTCACGAAGGCGACCGAACTGTCCGGGATCGTGCTCAGCAAGCTCGACGGCACGGCCAAGGGCGGGATCGTGGTCGCGGTGAAGGGCCAGACGAACGTCCCGGTGAAGTTCGTGGGGGTGGGGGAGCGGCCGGAGGACTTGGAGCCGTTCGACCCCGAGCGGTTCGTCGAGGCGATGTTCGCCTCGGAAGACGCCGCGTGAACCGACCGTTGAGTGCCGCTATCGTGACTTGACCATGAGCGAGGCGATCACCACAGCCGAGGGGGAGCGGTCCCGCGACGCGGGCGCGGGCGGGCCCGGCGAGGTGAGCCTGCCGGCGCCGGTGTGGCGCCGGATGCTGGTGGTGATGGAGCGGATGGCGGCGTCGAGCGACCTGGGCGAGGTGCTCGGCGTGATCATCGATTCGCTGCGAGATTGTCTCAACGCCGACCGGGCGAGCGTGTTCCAGTACGACAAGGGCCGGCACGAGCTGTTCGCCGAGAAGGCCCACGGCGTGGACAACTCGCTGCGGTTCAGCGCCGACGCGGGGCTCGCGGGCGAGGCGGTGCGGTCGCAGCGAATCGTGGCCGTGCCAGACTGCTACGCCGACCCCCGGTTCAACCGCGAGATCGACCGGCGGACGGGGTACCGCACCCGGTGCATGCTCTCGATCCCGCTCATCGGGTTCGACGGCGACCTCGAGGGCGTGGCCCAGGTGCTCAACAAGGGCGGGGCCGTTCCCGGGGCCGACGGGGCCGGGCACCACCCGGTCTTTGACGCGACCGACGAGGCGATCGCCCGCGGCATCGCGTCGCAGGCGGCGGTGGCGATCCGGCGCGCCCGGCTGCTCGAGGCCGAGCGACTTAAGAACAAGATGCAGCAGGACTTGCGGGTGGCGCGGGTCGTGCAGCAGTCGACGCTGCCGACCGAGCTGCCCCGTGTTGATGGTTACCAGATTGCGGGGATGAACCAACAGGCCGACGAGACCGGCGGGGACACGTACGACATCTCGGAGATCCCGCAGCAAGGCGGCCCGCCGCGGCTGCTGATCGTCATGGCGGACGCGACGGGGCACGGCATCGGCCCGGCCCTGTCGGTGACGCAGGTGCACGCGATGCTGCGGATGGGGATCCGGCTGAACGCCTCTCTGGAGGCGATCGTCGGCAACATCAACGCCCAGCTCGCCGCCAGCCTGCCCCCGGGGCTGTTTGTGACGGCCTTTGTCGGGGTTTTGGACACCGGGACGGGGGTTCTGAGGTACGTCGCGGCCGGGCAGGCACCGGTGATGGTGTACCGGGCGGACGGCACGCTGGACGAGCGGGACGCGTCGGCGCCGCCTCTGGCGGTGGATTCGACCTTGGATCCCGATGCCGTGCAGGAGTTGACGGTCCGCCCAGGGGACGCGTTCGTGCTGCTGAGCGACGGCTATTACGAGCGCCGGAATCCCAACCGCGCCCTGTGGGGAGTCAGCGGGGTGAGCGCGGCGGTGCGGCGCGGGCTCGACAGCACCGGCCCCGGCGTCGACGCCGCCCAGGCGGTGCTGCGCAGCCTGACCGAGGGCGCCGAGGCGTGGGCGCAGGGGTGCCCGGCGGACGACGACCAGACCGCGGTGATCGTGCGGCGCGTGCCGTGATCCGAGGGCCGGAGGCGCCCCGCGCGGACCGCGCGACGCGCCGGAACCGGGAAATTCCGGATGTTTTTTCGACCGCGCGGCGTTTTTCCCGCGAAAAACCTTGCCAAATCGCCCCGCGCGGGCTTGAATGTGCATTGAGGAGCGGTTACAAAGGCCGCGATGCCCGCTCGGGCGAGGAGTGCCCGGTCGGCCCTCATGGAGAAGCACATGGCCAAGAAGACGATGGTGAAGTCGAACGGCAAGGCGGCCGCGAGCAAGCCCAAGAAGATCGGCGCCGCGGGCAAGGTCCGCACCAAGGGCGAGTTCTTCAGCACGCTCGCCGAGCAGAACATGCTCACCCGCAAGCAGGTCGCCGGCGTGTTCGAGAGCATGGCCCAGCTGATCGCCGCCGACCTCGGCAAGGGCGGCCCGGGCGTGGTGAACGTGGGCGGCCTGATGAAGGTCACCGTCACCCGCAAGCCCGCGACCAAGGAGCGTGAGGGCATCAACCCCTTCACGAAGGAGAAGATCACGATCAAGGCCAAGCCCGCGCGGAACGTCATCAAGGTCCGCCCGCTCAAGAGCCTCAAGGGCCTCGTCTAAGTCGACACGCGTTGATTCTGACTGATCGATCTCTCACCGCCGCCGGGAAATCCCGGCGGCGGTTGTTTTTGAGATCCCCCTCCGCCCCGGCGGAGCGGGATCTCAAGGCCCGTTCTCCGCCAGATCCACCACCACCCGCTCCACGCCCTCGACCACGCGGGCCATCCGCTCGTAGTCGAGCGTCTGCGGCGTGTCGCCCGGCTGGTGGTAGTGCGGGTTGCGGAACGTCGCGGTGTTCGTCACCATCAGGGCCGGGTAGCCCTCCTGCCAGAACGACCAGTGGTCCGACCACCCCACCCCCGGGATGGCGCTGAACAGCGCCGCCCCCTCGCTGGGGTACGGCGTGCTCGCTCGGAATGACGCGATCACGCGCCGCGTCAGGTCGCGATACCGGTAGTGGCCGACGAAGCCGATGAAGTCGCCCGTGTCGGGGTACAGCAGGCTGAGCGGGAAGGGGTACTTCTGCGAGCCCGGCGCCGAGTCGTAGTAGCCGATCGCCTCGAGGCTCAGCATCGCCACGATCGTCTCGCCGCGCTCGCGGCAGCCCTTGGCGTAGACCCACGACCCCATGTCGGGCGTCCAGAAGTTCGGCGGCTCCTCATTGCTGAAGAGCACGAAGCGGATCGTTCGCGCACGCGGCCCGGCGGCCTTCATCCGCCTGGCGATCTCGAGCACGCCGGCGCAGCCCGAGGCGTTGTCGTCGGCGCCGGGAGTGCCCTGGAAGGCGTCGTAGTGGGCGCCGATGACGATGATCTCCTCGGGCTTGGATGTGCCGCGGAGTTCGGCTTCGATGTTCGGACACTGGGTGCCGCGGACGCTGTGGGAGTAGGTCGTCGCCGTGAAGCCCGCGGCCTTGAGGCGCTCGTCAAGGTACACGGCCGCCTGAGCGAGCTGGCGCGGGTAGAACATGCTGCGGCTGCCGATGCGGCCGGCGAGCTGTTCGACGTGGGTGCGGAGGTCGGCTGCGAGGGCCGCCTGGTCGGGGGTTGCGGGCGGGAGCGGGCCAGTGTGCGATGAGCCGGGCATCCAGATCATCGAGCGGTAGGCCCAGGTGAGGGCGATCGCGATGAGGAGGAACAGAATGCCGAGGCGCTTGAGGGCGGAGCGGGAGGCGAGCTGGAAGCGGCGGGGGGGAGTGGTCGGTGTAAGCGTTGGTTCGGTGCGAGTCGTTGTCGGAGTCTCAGGCATTGGTGCACATCATGCCCCCCGATCCAATCCGCACTCGGGGCACGATGAGTTCGACGGAATGTCGGGAAGCGGATAGCCGCACCGCGTGCAACTGGCGCTTGCACGGCGCGCCTCAACCAGCACCTGGCGGCGGAGCTTGGACAGATTCCATGTTCCGAACGCGGCCATTCCGACGAACATCGAGTGTGAAATCACCTGCCACCGCATGGGCCGTGCGCCAGCCCACACCCAAAGGCCGATGCTCGTTCCCGCGGCGAGGACAAAGAACGCGAAGAAGAAGAAGCTCGTCGTGCGCAACCGACTCACCGCCTCGCGCAGCGACTGTGTCCCCTTGTCGCTCCTTGCCAGCTGGATGGCCTCACGCAGCGAGTTCACGGGCGCGTCTCAATGCGAGCGTCTTCGAGCCCGCACTCCGGGCACGTTGTCGACTCGGCCTCGGGCGTGCGCGGGTACAGACAGTTTGGGCACATTCCGTTGCGGTGAGCGACCTGCTGCGATTCCAGGATGGCGAGCTTGCGAACGCGGAAGAAATTCCAGATCAAGATCGCAAAGGTCAAGGCGACGCCTGCCCAAATCACAACTTCGCGAAGATGAATCGGCTCGATTGAGCGGCGCTTTTCGACGACGCTCCGGAACGCAAAGAACCCCAGGATCGGGGCGAGCACGATCGTGGCGATCAATTGCTCGACCAGCTTGTCGAGCCGACGCGTGGTGCGCTTGGTGTTGCTGAGGTGTAGGGCGTTGCGAAGTTTTCCCATGAGAAACTCAACGCACCGCGCGCCCCATGATGCCTACCTGGCCGTGGCCCGTCGCTAGCGCTCAGGGCTCTCATTGGCCCGACCGATCACTTCAGCCCCGCCACAAACTCCCCGATCCGGCGCATCCCCTCGCGGATCTGCTCGTCGCTGCACGCGAAGCTGATCCGCACGTGCCGGCTCCCGCGCCCGCCGAAGTCGTCGCCCGGCACCAGGGCCACGCGGGCCTCCTCGAGCAGGGCCTCGCACATGATCACCGCAGACGTGATCTTCCGTCCGCCCTTGCTCGTCTTGCCGAAGTGGCTCGAGACGTCGGGGAAGAGGTAGTACGCGCCGGTGGGGCGCGGGCACGCGAAGCCGGGGATCTGCTGGGCGAGGCCGTAGATGATCTCGGCCCGCCGGGCGAAGGCGTCGCGCATGCGGGCGACCTCGGCGTCGCAGGACTCGAACGCCGTACGGATCGCCGGGAGGATGAAGCTCGTGACGTTCGTGGTCATCTGGCTCGCGAGCTTCTCGCACGCCTTGGCGAGGGTGAGCCCGAACTCGCCCTGGCCGGCGAGGTAGCCGGCCCGCCAGCCGGTCATGGCGTAGGACTTGGACAGGGCGCTCACGGTGACGGTCCGCTCGGCGATCTCGGGGATCGAGCCGATCGAGAAGTGCTCCATGCCGCCGAAGATGATCTTCTCGTACATCTCGTCGGAGATGACGACCAGGTCCGGAGCGACGCTGCGGGCCCGCTCGTCGATGACCGCCCCCAGGGCCCGCAGCTCGGCCGGGGTGTACGTCGTGCCGCAGGGGTTGTTGGGGGAGTTGATGACGAGCACGCGCGAGCGCGGCGAGATGGCGCGCCGGAGCTGGTCCGGGGTGACCTTGAACTCGGTCTCGGGCCCGGTGTCGATCTCGACGACCTTTGCCCCCGCGAGCTTGGCGATCGGGTCGAAACTCAGCCACGCGGGCACGGGCAGGAGCACCTCGGCCTCGGGCTCGCCGGCCCGCGGCTCGTCGATGAGCGCGTGCATGATGAGGTAGATGGCGTGCTTGGCCCCGCTGCACACGACCACGTGGTCCGGGGTGACGCCGGCGAGGTGGTTCTCGCGCCGGAGTTTGTCGGCGATGACCGTGCGGGTGGCCGGGTCGCCGGCCGCGGGCATGTACTTGGTCATGCCCGCGTTCAGGGCGTCGATCGCGGCCTGCTTGATGACCTGCGGGGTGTCGAAATCGGGCTCGCCGACGGCGAAGGTCAGGACTTCGATCCCCTGGGCCGCGAGCTGCTTGGCCTTGGTGTTCACCGAGACCGTGGCGGAGGGTTTCAGCAGGCTCACGCGGCGGGAGAGGTGCATAGGCGGGGAGGATATTCTGGCCGCGGGCCGGCGCGCGGGCGGGAGGTGTTCGGCGGGGGGCGGTCGCCGGCGTATTCCGGGGCGGGCTCGGGGCCGGTTGATCCTCCGTCGCCCCATTCCTACTGTTGCCGTCCAGAAGCGCTTGAACGGCCCCCCCAGCGGGGTCCGCGGGCGCGTCGTACGCTCAACGATCGAGGTCACGCCCGGATGCTCTCCGCCGAACGCCGCAAGCAGATCGTCACCGACCACCGCCGTCACGACAAGGACTCGGGCTCTCCCGAGGTGCAGGTGGCGATGCTCACCCGGCGGATTAATGAGCTCAACGGGCACCTCGACGAGCACCGCAAGGACAACCACAGCCGGCGCGGCCTGATCCTGATGGTCGGCAAGCGCAACCGGCTGCTGCGCTACCTGGCCAAGAGCGAGCCCTCGCGCTACACCGACCTCATCGGCAAGCTGGGCCTGCGCAAGTAAGCTCGAATCTCCCGGAGCCGCGTGGTGAAACACGCGGCTCCGCTTGTTTGTACGGTTGGTCGCCGGACCGTCTGGGTGGCAGCGGGCAGGCGGCAGCCACGGATCGAATGACTCCGGAGCGCGGCGTTTCGCCGGCGCGACCCTCGACCTTGCGGCTGCCCTCTGCCTACTGCCTCTGCGACGACCGGTGGCCTCAAGGCAACCCGGCGTCGTCGTCGCGATTTCCGGCCCAACACCCAGGGCGGCGCGAACGGCGGGCCACAAGGGCGCATTCGCTCCGCCCGGCAAGAAGGCAGATGAACACCATCAAAGTTGAGCGCGTCATCGGCGGTCGCACACTGACCCTCGAGACCGGCAAGGTCGCCAAGCTCTGCTCAGGCGCGGTCATGGCCCATTACGGGCAGTCGACCGTGCTGGCGACCGTCGTGCGGGCCGCGCCGCGCGAAGGGCTCGATTTCTTCCCCCTCACCGTGGACTACCGCGAGAAAACCGCCGCCGGCGGCAAGTTCCCCGGCGGCTTCCGCAAGCGCGAAGGTCCGCCGAGCGAGAAGGAAATCCTCACCATGCGGATGATCGATCGCCCGATCCGTCCGCTCTTCCCCGAGGGCTTCATCGACGAGGTCCAGATCCAGGCCTTCGTCATGTCCCACGACGGCGAGAACGACACCGACGTCCTCGCCGGCACCGCCGCCGCCGCCGCCCTGGCGATCAGCGACGCGCCGTTCGAGGGCCCCACGGCCACGGTCCGCGTCGGTCGTATCCACACCGACGACGGCCCGCGCTACGTCCTGAACCCCACCGTCTCGCAGCTCGAGTATTCCGACCTTGACCTGGTGCTCGCCGGCCACAAGGACGGCATCAACATGATCGAGGTCGGGGCCGCCGAGGTCGACGAGGCGGGCGTGCTGGGCGCGATCGAGTTCGGCTACGCCGGCATCAAGGAGATCCTGGCGCTCATCGACGAACTGCAGGCCAAGGCCGGCGTCGCCAAGAAGCCCGGCGACATGGCCGTGCCCCACCCGGGCATCGTCGACCACGTCACCCGCGTGGTCGAGAAGGACCTGACCGCGGCCCGGCGGATCCCCGGCAAGAAGGCCCGCAGCGAGGCGGTCGACGCACTGCTCAAGAAGCTGCTCGACGAGCACTACCCGGTGCAGTCCGACGGCACCTACGGCCAGTGGGCCGACTCGAGCAAGAACCGCTCGCAGGCCAAGGCCGCGTTCCGCAAGCTCGAGGAGAAGATCACCCGCCGGCTCATCGTCGAGAGCGGCCTGCGGGCCGACGGGCGCAAGCCCACCCAGATCCGCCAGATCACCGGCGAGGTCGGCATCTTCGCCCGCACGCACGGCTCGGCCTTCTTCCAGCGGGGCGAGACACAGAGCCTCGTGAGCTGCACGCTCGGCACGGGCAAGGACGAGCAGATCGTCGACGGCCTGCTCCCCGAGTACAGCAAGAAGTTCATGCTGCACTACAACTTCCCGCCCTTCTCGACCGGCGAGGCCAAGCGCATCGCCGCCCCGGGCCGGCGCGAGATCGGCCACGGCGCCCTCGCCGAGCGCAGCCTGCTGGGCGTGCTCCCCAGCCCCGAGGAGTTCCCCTACACCGTCCGCATCGTCAGCGACATCACCGAGAGCAACGGCTCCTCGAGCATGGCGTCGGTGTGCGGCGGCTGCCTGGCGCTCATGGACGCGGGCGTCCCCATCAAGGGCACCGTCGCGGGCATCAGCGTCGGCCGCTTCAGCGACGACAACGACCAGAACGAGGTCTTCGTCACCGACATCATCGGTGAGGAGGACTTCTTCGGCGACATGGACTTCAAGGTCGCCGGCACCCGCGAGGGCATCACCGGCATCCAGCTCGACCTCAAGGCCCGCGGCCTGACCATCGCTCAGATCGAGCGGATCTTCCAGCAGGCCAAGACCGGACGGCTCGAGATCATCGACATCATGGAGAAGGTCATCCCCGCTCCCCGGGCCGAGATCTCCGTCCTCGCGCCACGCCTGATCACTTTGCGGATCAACCCGGAAAAGATCGGCAAGCTCATCGGCCCCGGCGGCAAAACCATCCGCGGCCTGCAGGACAAGTACGGCGTCACCATCGACGTCGAGGACGACGGCACCGTCATGGTGGCCGCCCCCAACGGAGAGGCCATCGAGCTCGCCAAGAGCGAGATCGAGGCCCTCGCCGAGGAAATCAAGGTCGGCACCATCTACACCGGCAAGGTCGTCTCGACGAAGGACTTCGGCGCATTTGTGGAATTGGCCCCCGGAACCGACGGGATGTGCCACATTTCTGAGTTGGCCGACGGCTACGTCAAGAGTGTGGGTGATGTGGTGAAGATCGGCGACGTCATCAAGGTGAAGGTCATCAACGTCGACGAGCAGGGCCGCATCAAGCTGAGCCGTAAGGCGGCGATGGCAGAACTGGCCCAGACCGGACAGTAACTTGGCGATACAGCAGTCGCTGTGAATAGACACCCTGAACCGGTGGTCCGAATCGGACCACCGGTTTTTCTTGGTGCGATTGGACGCGGGAGCCCGATTCTGGTAACTTAGGAAACATCTGCACGTTTGCGTCACATCCGATGCAACGTGCGGTGTTGTTACGCGGCCGCGCGGCGCACGGAGTGAGGCGTCGCGCGACCGAGGACGTCCTGGCCCCACGCGCTCCGCGTTGGTTCGCACATTCGTGCCGGCGAGACCCGAGAGATCTCGACGGCCCGTGCGATGCGGAGTGTTCAGGATGACCGCCCAATGACGGAGCACGGGTCGGATCGAATTCTCAATCAGGACGGCGTCGTGAAGTGGTTCGACCCCAAGAAGGGGTTCGGCTTCATCGTCGGGCCCGACTCCCAGGACATCTTCGTTCATTACACGAAGATCGAGGGAGAGGGGTTCCGCGTGCTTCGCGACGGCACCCAGGTCAATTACGACGCCGAGCGCACCGACACCGGCTGGCGGGCCACTCGCGTCCGCAGGCCCGTCGAGGCGGCCGAGGTCGGCAGCGACGGGGTCGAGGTAACGGTCCGCAAGGCCAAGCCGGCCCTGCGGACGCCGCGGCGCTGAGCCTGCGTACCGTCGTGCCGGTGCTGTGGTTTGTCATCGGACTCGCGGCCGGGGCGGGGCTGGCGTGGGCCGCTTCGGTCGGCTTTTCGCGCCGCGCGCTGCGGCGCGTACGGGCCGCGGAGCGACGGGCCCGCTCGGCCGAGCGGATGGCCGAGATCGGGGCCATGACCGGGGGCCTCGCGCACGAGATCAAGAACCCGCTCTCGACCATCGGCCTGAACGCCCAGCTCCTTGCCGAGGCGATCCAGAACTGCCGCGCCGACGAGGCCGAGCGGTCGCGCATGCTGGCCCGCGTCGGGGCCCTGCGGCGTGAGGCCGACCGCCTGCGCGAGATCCTGAGCGACTTCCTCGAGTTCGCCGGGCAGATGCGCCTGGACAAGCGGCCGACGGACCTCAACGCGCTCGTCGGGGAACTTGTCGATTTCTTCACGCCCGAGGCCCAGCGCCACGCCGTGCGCCTGCGGGCCGACCTGAGCGCCGGCCCCCTGCACGCGACCGTGGATCCCAAGCTCATCAAGCAGGCGCTGCTGAACCTGATGTTGAACGCGACGCAGGCGATGGCGGCCCGGGGCGCCCAGGCCCCGGGCGAGGGGCGCACGAGCGAGCTCATCCTGCGGACGTCGAGCGTGCGCGAGCCCGACGGCGCCGACATGGCCCGCATCGAGGTTATCGACACCGGCCCGGGTGTCCCTGACGACCTGAAAGAGAAGATCTTCACGCCCTACTTCACCACCAAGTCCGGCGGCTCGGGGCTCGGCCTGCCGACCACGCGCCGGATCGTCGAGGAGCACGCCGGACGCGTCGAACTGCACAGCGAACCGGGCAAGGGCTCGTCGTTCGCCGTGGTCGTGCCGCGGGGCGGGGCGGAGAACGCGAGAACGCGATAACGCGATGCACAAGCGAGGAGCGGGAGCGAGGTGCACACGTACGCTCCGCCGCTTTATCGCTTTATCGCTTTATCGCTTTATCGCTTTATCGCGTTCGCCCAGAGCCCGCCTCGCCATCCGCTGCTGCACCGCGAGCATCATCACCGCGCCCGTCACGGCCACCCCGCCGCTGGCCCACTGCTGGGCCCGCAGCACCTCGCCGAACAGAAAAAAGCTCGCGACGGCCACGATGAACGGCTGCAACTGGATCACGCCCGACGACACCGCCACGCCCAGGCGCGCGATCGAGATGTAGTAGAAAACGTGCCCCAGGGCGATCCCGATGATCGACGACAGCAGCAGCAGGCCGAACTGGCCGGACGACAGGTCCAGGGCTCCGGCCCCGGCCCGGTCGCCCAGCACGAGCATGAGCACGACGGTGACCAGCGCCGTGTACTGGCTGATGGCCGCGAACGCGATCACGGGGTGGATGCCGTGCATGAACTTCCGCACGCTCAGCGCGTAACTCGCGAACAGCAGGCCCGAACTGATGGCGAGAACGACGCCGAAGGTGGTGGCGCCCTGCATGGGCTTGCCGAGCAGGATCGTCCCCGCGGCCCCGCCGATGACCATGACCAGCCCGGCCAGGTACCAGCGCGAGCGGATGACGGCGCGTTCGCCGGGGAACAGCACGAACGCGCCGAGGGCCACGAACGCGATCTGGGTCCGCAGGCCGAAGGTGAGCAGGCCGGGGTCGATCTTGTAGTGGGCCCACGCGAACGCCACCTGCCCGAGCGTGTTGAACAGCGCGGGCACCAGCGCCACGCGCCACAGGCCCGGGGGCGTGCGCCCGCGCTTCCACGCGATGAGCACGACCGGCAGCCACACCAGGGCGCTGAAGCCGTAGCGCCAGCCGTTGCTCGTCCAGTGGTCGATGTCGTGCGAGAAGTGCTTGATGAACAGCGGCACGCTCGACCAGCCCAGGAGCGTGCACAGCACCGTGATCACGCCGGTGGTCGGCGACAGCGGGGCCGGGGCGGGCGCCGGGCCCGGGCCGGCCGCGGGCGCGTTTCCGGACGCCCCCGCGGCCGGGGAAGGGGCTGGCGCGGCGGCAGGAACGGGAGAGGGCATGAATCTTCGATGGTAGAAGCGGCCCGTGCGTCGCACGCCCGGGGTGCCTACCATGTGGGCACAAGAGCCGGTGGCCTCATGTTTCCGCCCGCGCACGGTGCGCACAATTCGGCGGGAAATCCTGGGAATCTGCTGGCACCGTCGCGAAGCGTTCACGCGGTGAACGTCTTGACTGACGACGGACATTGCCGCCCAGTTCGGCCGCCCGGCGAATCCTGCCGACGCTCCACGTGAGCGACGGTACCGCCCAACGCCTGAACCATGTTCGCCCGCGACCGTGCCGGCCGTACGCCGCCGCGCGGGCGAAGGAGACTGTTCGAAGTTATGCCGTTTGCAAAGCTCAATCTGAATGAATCGATTCTGCGCGCCCTCAAGGATGAGGGGTACGAGACCCCGACCGCCATCCAGGCCAAGGCCATCCCGCCCATCCTCGAGGGCCGCGACCTGCTCGGCTGCGCTCAGACCGGCACCGGTAAGACCGCTGCCTTCGCGCTGCCCATCATCCACCGCCTCATCGAGAGCGTGCCGCACGACGCCGCCCACCCCGCCGTCGCGCCGCGTTCGGGCAAGTCCCCCCGCGCCCTGATCCTCTCTCCCACCCGCGAGCTCGCCGCCCAGATCGGTGAGTCCTTCGCCGCCTACGGCCGCCACGCGGGCCTGCGGGGCGCCGTCATCTTCGGCGGTGTGAGCCAGCACCACCAGGAACGGGCCCTCGCCAAGGGCGTCGACGTCGTCGTCGCCACCCCCGGCCGCCTCATGGACCTCATGGAGCAGGGGATCGTCGACCTCTCCAAGATCGCCATCTTCGTCCTCGACGAGGCCGACCGCATGCTCGACATGGGCTTCATCCAGCCCATCCGCCGCATCGCCGCCGCTGTCCCCAAGACGCGCCAGACCCTGCTCTTCTCGGCCACCATGCCCAAGGAGATCCAGCACCTCGCCGACTCGCTCCTGCGCGAACCGGTCAAGGTCGCCGTCCACGCCGTTGCCTCCGCGGCTCCGAAGATCGAGCAGCAGCTCTACTACGCCCACGCGCGCCAGAAGCAGGCGCTGCTCGAGCGTCTCCTCGAATCCCCCGACGTCCAGCGGGCACTCGTCTTCACCCGCACCAAGCACGGGGCGGACCGTGTCTGCAAGCGCCTGAACCACGACAACATCCCCGCCATCGCCATCCACGGCAACAAGGCCCAGAACTACCGCCTCCGCGCCCTTGACGCTTTCCGCTCCGGCAAGGCCCGCGTGCTCGTGGCCACCGACGTCGCCGCCCGCGGCCTGGACGTCGACGGCATCACCCACGTCTTCAACTTCGACCTGCCGATGGAGCCCGAGGCCTACGTGCACCGCATCGGGCGCACCGGCCGGGCCGGCGCCTCGGGCATCGCCATCTCGTTCTGCGATTCCGGCGAGCGTGAGCAGCTCCGCCAGATCCAGCGCCTCACCGGCGGCACGATCCCCGTAATCGACCTGCCCACAGACCTGCCGCTGGCCGAACCCTCGCACCCGCATTCGACCCGCGACACCGGCCCGCGCCCGATGCGCGGACCGGCCGCGGCACGGGCCGCCCAGCAGCGCGAGCAGCGCCCCCAGCGCCGCACCCAGCGCGGGCACGCGCAGGGCGCCTCGCATGGCCAGGGTCCATCCCACGCACACGGCTCCTCCGGGCAACCCCGGCGCGACGCCGGCCCCGGCGGGCACGGCCACTCGACCGAAGGCCGGCCGGCCCGGCGCGGCCACGTGGAGTCGGCGTCCGGCGGCGAAGGCCGTCCGGCCCCGGCCCCCAAGGGTCAGCAGGGCGGCGGCGGGCACTCCGGCGCCAAGCCGCAGGTGCGAGTCTTCGGGCCGCGCAAGGGCGCCAAGCCCGCGCGCCGGTGGTAATGGCCATCGGTGGTAACGCCCGGGCTCATACACTTCGGGCATGCACGCCTTTGCCGCCCGGCCGACCAGCCTTGAGGACCTCGCCCCGCTCGCCCACGCCGAGCTGGTGCGCCGCTTCAGCGTCGGCGTCGAAAACTTCGACGTCCGCGTCGCGACGCTGAGCGAGCGGCAGGTCGACACGGCGTTCCTCGAGTCCGCCGGCATCGGCACCTGGCCGGTGCGGGTGCTGCTGGGGCACCTGGCGGACGCCGAGATGCTGTTCGTCATGCGGATGCGGCGCGTCGTCGGCGAGGACGGGCCGGTGTTCGAGGTCTGGGACGAGAACTCGTACATCGACCGCGGGATGTACGCCGGCAGCGACCGCCCGCAGGGCGAGCACGCCCCGGTCGTGACCCGCCCGCAGCCCGCCGGGGCGTTCATCGCCACGGTGCACACGCTGCGCCGGTGGACGGGCGAGTGGCTCGCCTCGCTCACCGACGCGGCGTGGACGCGCACGGGCATGCACCCGCAGCGCGGGCCGCAGACGCTGCGCACGATCCTTGAGTACGACGTGATGCACCTGGAGCGTCACGCGTGGTTCCTGAACAAGAAGGTCGAGAAGTTCCTCGGCCCGGCCCCCGCCGGCTCACAAGCCGGCCCGCAGGTGGGCCCGGGCGGGCAGCGCTAGAGCGAGGGTTCACCCATGCCGCTGTACGAGTACGTGTGCGAGAAAGACGGGACCGTGATCGAGCTGCTCCGCCCCATGGCGCAGGCCGACGCGCCGGTGGAAGACCCCGACGGCAAGGGCCGCGTCTTCAAACGCCGCCAGTCGACCTTCGCCTCCAGCGGCACGACCGTGTCGATCGGGGGCCGCCCCGGCGGGCACGTCCACACTGGATCCTGCGGCTGCGGCAAGCCGGGCGGCGGATGCGGCCGGGTTTAGACCGCTCCGCTCCAGGCCTCGCATAGGGTGACGCCAATCAGCCACCCCTCCGGGCGCGCGCCGAACCCCCGTTACGGATCTCGTTCAGGCGACGTGCGTGCGCCGTGAGCCTTGAGCCGATCCGCGATGTCGTTCATCGTGCGCAACTTCTCGAAGGCGATGTCCAGGGGTGTGCCGTAGGTCATTGACGGCGCGTTGGGATTCGCACCGGCCTTCAGGAGGCACTCGACCATTCGCCCGTTGGCGAGCATGCACGCGGAGTGCAGCGGGGTTTCTCCGTTGCTGTCGTCACCGGTGTTCGTGTCGGCGCCGCGCGAAATCAGGTACTCCACCGCGTCGAACTCGCTCTCGATGACCAGGTAGTGCAGGGCGGTCTGGCCCCAGAACTCACGGTGGTTGAGCAGTTCGGGGTGTTGCTGCAGCAGGCGGTCCGCGACTTCGAAGTCACCCGCGGCCGCGGCCTTGACGAATGCGGTCCACGGTTCCTTGAGCGGGTGCGGTTGGGACATTGCCTGGGCCGGTTGGCGCGATGCCCCTCTCAGTGGTGGCAGCCGCAGCCGTGCCCGCAGCCGCCGCCGCCTTCGGGCTGGATGTCGGCCCGCTCGATCCGCTTCACGCCGGTGCGGCACTCGATGAGCAGTTCGTCGCACTCGGTGAGGAAGAAGCCGTGGTCGACGACGCCGGGGATGGAGTCGAGCACCGCGTCAATCTCCTCGGGGCTCTGGCCCTCGAGCGTGACGTCGATGATGAGGTTGGCGTTGTCGGTGAGGAAGAGCTGGCCGTCGAGGGTTCGGCGGACCACGCCGTTGAGCCCCATGCAGCGCAGGTGCTCGCGGGTCGAGGACAGGCCGAAGGCCTGGACGGCGATCGGCAGCGTGGCGCCGGCGGAGATGCGGTCGGTGAGCTTGTGCTCGGCGACCATGTACGCCCGGCGGTCCGCAGCGTGCGCGACGATGCGCTCGCGCACCAGCGCGCCCCCGCCGCCCTTGATCATGCGGAGCTGGTTGTCCACCGCGTCGGCGCCGTCGAAGAGGTAATCGATGCGCTCGATCGGGGTGGTGGTGAAGTCGACGACGTTGAGGCCCTGCGAGCGGGCGAGCGTCTCGACGACGTGGCTCGTCGGCACGCACCGGATGTCGAGGCCCTCCTCGCGGACGCGCTCGGCCAGGGCCAGAACGCCGCGGGACGCGGTGCGCCCGGTCCCGAGCCCGACGATCATGCCCGAGGTGACCGGAGCGACGGCGGCCTCGGCGAGGGCGTCGGCGGTTGTGCGTGGTTCACTCAAAGCGAATCCCCTGTGCCAGATCAAACCGACCTCCGAAGTTCACGGTGCACGTCTGCCTGCGCATGTACGCCTTCCAGGCGTCGCTGCCGGACTCCCGGCCGCCCCCTGTATCTTTCTCACCTCCGAAGGCCCCGCCAATCTCGGCCCCGGAAGTTCCGAGGTTCACGTAGGCCAGCCCGCAGTCCGAACCGGAGCCGTCCGGGCTGAGGAACCGCTCCGCGGTCCGGGCACTCTCGGTGAAGATCGAGGAGCTCAGGCCCTGGTCAACGCCGTTGTGCATGGCGAGGGCTTGGTCGAGTGAATCGAAGGTGAAGACGTACAGAATGGGGGCGAACGTCTCTTCTTGCGCGATCGCGAGCCGGTTATCGGCCGGGGCCCGGACGATGGTGGGCTCCACGAAATTGCCCGGGTTGCCGCCCGAGCCGGCCCGCCCGTGCAGCGGGCCGCTGTAGCGGCGTCCGCCGGTGAGCACGGCGCCGCCCTGGGCCTTGGCGGCCTCGACCGCCGCGAGGTACTGCTCGACCGCGCGGGGGGAGATGAGCGGCCCCATGAGCGTGCCTTCGCTGAGCGGGTCGCCGATCCGCACGGAGCGGTACGCGTTCACGAGCCGTTCGACAAATCGGTCCGCTATCGACCGGTGGACGATCAGCCGGCGCGTCGTCGTGCACCGCTGCCCGCACGTGCCGACCGCGCCGAACACCACCGCCCGCAGCGCGAGCTCCTGGTCGGCGTCCTTGTCGACGATGACGGCGTTGTTGCCCCCCAGTTCCAGCAGCGTCCGGCCCAGCCGGGCGCCGACGACCTGGGCCACGCGCCGGCCCATGCGGCACGAGCCGGTCGCGCTGATGAGCGGCACGCGCCGGTCGGCGATGAGCGTCTCGCCGACCTGGTCGTCGAGCCCCATCACCAGGCGGAACACCCCGGGGTAGCCCATCTGCGTCGCCACGCGGTCGGCGATCGCGTGCGTCGCGATCGACACCAGCGGCGTCAGCAGGCTCGGCTTCCAGATGACCACGTCGCCGCACACCGCCGCGAGCATGGCGTTCCACGCCCACACGGCGTTGGGGAAGTTGAAGGCGGTGATGACGCCGATCGGGCCCAGGGGCAGCCACTGCTCGCGCATCGCGTGCCCGGGCCGCTCGCTGGGCATCGTCAGCCCGTAGAGCTGGCGGCTCAGCCCCAGGGCGAACTCCGCGATGTCGACCGACTCCTGCACCTCGCCCACGCCCTCGGCGGCGATCTTGCCCATCTCCAGGGCGATCAGCCGGCCCAGGGGCTCGCGCAGGCGCCGGAACTCCTCGCCGACCTGGCGGACCACACGTCCACGAACCGGCGCGGGAACACACCGCCACTGCGCGAACGTATCGCAGGACTCGGCGATGACGCGGCGCGTGGCCTCGGCATCGTCCAGACGCACCGCCGCGAGCGGCTCGTTGGTCGTGGGGTTGCGGCACACCGCGCCCTGGTCGCATGCGGCCCGTTCGGCCTGCGGCCCGAGGGCGAGCAGGCGCGGGTCGTCCGTCACGCCCAGATTGGCCAGCAGCTCGGCGAGCATGGGCAGACTCTATGCGTCGCGCGACCGTCCGCGGCGGGCCGCTACACTCGCCCGCTCGCGTTTGCCCGGGCGGCGGCGCCGGGGTGCGGCCGGGTGGCGAGCGGCAGGGCGGGACCGGGGGAAGACCGACGAGTGCACCGACGATGAGCGGACTAACGGCGTTCGGAGCGACCCTCACTGGACTCACGACTGCGGCCCGCCTTGTGCGGCGATCCGGGCTCGCGCTGGGGCTCGGCGCGGCCATCGGCCTGTCGGGGTGCGCGTCCCCCCTCTACAAGGAGGACGACAACGACCTGCGCCGCTCCGTGATGGAGTCGGCCCGGCGCGAACTCGAAGAGGCCGACCGCCACCGCGCTCCCGTTGCCGTGCCCGCGCACCCGTCCATCGAAGACCTGGGCCTCAGCCCCAAGATCATCGCCGAACTCGACACCCGCAGCGGGCCCGCGTCGTTCCGCGGCTATGACCCGCCGCTGGGGCCCTCGCTCATCGACGTCTCCGCCCACGGCAAGGTCATCACGCTCGAGCGGGTGATCCAGTCGGCCGCGTCGAACAACCTCACGGTCGAGTTCGCCAGGCTGGGCCCGGCCATCGCCGAGGCCCGCACCGTGGCCGCCGAGGCCGCGTTTGACTGGGTGCTGTTCTCGAACTTCAACTGGAACCGCCAGGACGAGCCGCAGGTGCAGAGCAGCCAGTTCGGCACGCCCAGCGGCCCCACCGGCAACCAGCGCCAGATCGTCGACTTCACGGCGGGCGTGCGCCGGCAGCTCACCACCGGCGGCACCTTCACGGCCCAGAGCGGCTTTTCGTACACCGACGTCGACACCGACGGCCTCACCACGCTGCCCGATCCGGCGTACGAACCCAACATCGTGCTGCAGCTCGACCAGCCGCTGCTGCGCAACTTCGGCTCCGCCGTCGCGCTCTCGCAGGTCCGGCTCAACCGCAACGCCGAGCGCGACGAGATCGAGCGGCTGCGGGGCGAGCTCATCGGCCAGCTCCGCGACGCCGAGCAGGCGTACTGGAACCTCGTCCGCGCCTACGCGGACCTCATCATTCTGCAGCGACTGCTCGACGAAGGTGTCAAGGTCCGCGACGTGCTCCGCAACCGCGGCGTGTTCGTCAAGCAGGCCCAGATCGCCGACGCCGAGAGCCGCGTCGAGCAGCGCCGCGCCAACGTGCTCCGCGGCCAGCGGGCCCTGCAGCAGGCCTCCGACCAGCTCAAGCGCCTCATGAACGACCCCGAGCTGGTCGTCGGCGGCCAGGTCGTGCTCCTCCCCGCCGACAGCCCCGTCACCGAGCCGTTCAAGATGAGCCTCGCCGACGCCGGCACCACGGCCATCGCGAACCGGCCCGAGGTCGCCCGCGCCATCCTCAGCATCGACGACACGTCCATCCGCCAGGAAGTCGCCGACAACGCCCGCCTGCCCCAGCTCAACTTCCGGGCCCAGACCCGCTTCAGCGGCCTGGGCGACACCGTCAGCTCCGGCTATGACGAGCTCACCGACGGCGACATGGTGAACTACCTGCTCGGCTTCAACTTCGAGCAGCCCATCGGCAACCGGGCCGCCGAGGCCACCTTCCGTCAGCGCCGCCTCGAGCGCACCCAGGCCGTCACCGCGTACCGCAACACCGTGCAGGGCGTGATCTTCGAAGTCATCGACGCCATGCGCGACGTGCTCACGAACTACGCCCTCATCGGCCAGACCGACAAGCAGCGCTACGCCGCGGCCAACAGCCTGCGGACGCTCGAAGTCGAGGAGCAGCTCCTCGTGGCCCTTTCGGTCGAGTTCCTGAACCTGAAGTTCCAGAAGCAGGAAGAGCTCGCCCAGGCCGAGCAGGACGCCGTGCAGGCCCGCACCGACTACAACGTCGCCCTGTCGCGCCTCAGCGCGGCGACCGGCACGACGCTCAAGCGCAACCGCATCGCGTTCGTCGTCCCCGACGTCGCACAGACCGACGCCAGCGCGCCGTTCTACCCGGTGTACCCGTGGTCGCTCACCAAGGGGGAAATGACCAGGCCCGGCGCGGGCGAGCCCGACCCGGCCGCGGCGCCCGCGCCCGAGCCCCCGCCGGCGGTCGAACCGGTCGAGCCGCCCCCGCCGGCGGACCCGACCGGCTCGCAGCCGCAGTGACCCTTTTGTTCTCTGCCATCGCGGGCCCTAGCGAGCGATCAACTTCCGCATCCCCAGTTCCGCGCGCCGCACGTTCACCAGTTCAAGCGCCGGCCGGTGGTGCGAGACCAGCTTCACCAGCTGGCTCGTCGTGCTGTTGAGCCGGACCGCCGCCTTGGCCGGTTCCCACATGGCCGCACCGAGGACGTCCAGCGCCTCGGCGAGAATCGCCGGGAAATCGTGATGGTCGGGGTTCACGAAGATGTGCCCGCCGCCCGTCGCGGGGCAGCGAGACCGCCACAGCGCCGACCCCACCGGACCCGCGGGCACGCCCACGCGCACGCCGATCGCAAGTGCCAGCCGCAGCCGGCGCAGCGCTACCCGTTTGTTCTCCACCGCGCTGCGCCGTTCGTCGGCGTGGGCCTTGAGCCCCGTGGGCGTGTGCGTGAGGAAGACCGCCGACGAGACCTTGTTGCGGTGCTGGCCGCCCGGGCCGCCGGTGCGCCCGGGCGTCAGGTCGCACTGCGCCAGCAGCGCTTCGTCGCTCTGGCACGCCGGGTGCGGCCAGTCGCCGATCGTCGACTCGAACATCCCGTCCGCCCCGCTCATACCGACACCGTCGGCGTCGCCGACATGCTCAGGGGATCGCTCGCCCACGCCCGCGACTCCAGCAGCGCGTGCCCGAGCCCCGCGATCATCGCCGCGTTGTCCACGCACAGGGCCATCGCCGGCAGCCGCAGGTCGAGCCCGCGCTCGCCCGCGAGCCGCTCGAGCCGCGCCCGCAGGCCGGAGTTCGCCACCACGCCGCCCCCGACCAGCAGCGTGCGGCACTCGGGGTGCCGCTCCAGCGCCCGGCGCAGCTTCAGGTCGATCGCGTCCACAACCGCCCGCTGAAACGACGCGCACGCGTCCGGCACGCTCACCCCGCTGGGCGCGATCCCCGGGCGCCCCCGGTGCGCCGGCACGCCCTTCACCGCGTACAGCAGCGCCGTCTTGAGCCCGCTGAACGAGAAGTCGAGCGAGTCGGGCCCCAGCCGGCTCATCGGCAGGTCGATCGCCCCCGGGTTCCCCGTCGCCGCCAGCCGGTCCACGTTCGGCCCGCCAGGGTGCCCAAGGCCCAGGATGGCCGCGGCCTTGTCGAACGCCTCGCCCGCGGCGTCGTCGATCGTGCTCCCCAGCCGACGCACGCTCGTCGGCGACTCCACCAGGAACACCGCCGTGTGCCCGCCGCTGACCACCAGCCCCAGGGCCGGGAGCGCCGGCATCGGCCGCTCCGGCGGCGACAGGCACCCCGCGTACAGGTGCGCGTGCACGTGGTCGACGCCCACGAGCGGGATGCCCAGCGACCACGACAAGGCCTTGGCCGCCGCGACGCCCACGAGCAGGGCCCCGATGAGCCCGGGCCGGTTCCCGACCGCCACAGCGTGCAGGTCGCCCAGCGCGACGCCCGCCTGCGCGAGCGCTTCCTCCATCACGGGCGCGATGCGCTCGACGTGGGCCCGGCTGGCGATCTCCGGCACCACCCCGCGGTACTCCGCGTGCAGTTCGTGCTGGGAGGCCACCACGTTGCTGAGGACCGCGCGACCGTCGGCCACGACGCTCGCGGCGGTCTCGTCGCAACTGGTCTCCAGACCCAGCACCAGCCGACGTGCCGGCGTCGTCACGGCTTCTTGCTCGGCTCGGGCTCTCCGGCCGCCGGGCCTTTCGTGGGAGCGGGAGGGTTGGCGGGGGTGGTGGGGGTGTCGGTCGCGGGCGTCTGGGTGAGGTCGGGCTCGACCTCGGCGTCGACAAGCCAGCGTTCCAGGTCCGGCCCGGTGATCTTGAGCCGCGTGACGAGCTTGCCCGCGGAGTCGTAGACGTCAACGTGCCCGTCCTGGAGCTTGGCGTCGTCGGGCCACAGGTCGCGCCGCGTGCGGGCCGCGTCGGGCTCGCCCGTCGAGATCGCGTCGATCCGCTTGTCGACGCGTCCGAGCTCGAGTTCGAGCCGGTCGCGCATGCGCTCCAGCTGCGTGAGCTCCACGCTCGCCTGCTCAAACTCCTGGTTCACCCCCGGGTTGGGCGGGGTCCACTCGGCCCCGGGGCCCGCGGCCACGCGGGCGAGCATCGCCTTCACGCCGCCGGCCAGCTGAGGGTCTTTCGCCTGCGACGCGATCCACGCGGGGTCGGTCCAGCGGTCGTCGCCCGCGCCCGTCGCGCCGCGGCGCAGGATGTCCCGCTCGCGCCGCGCAAGCAGGCGGTCGATCTCCTCGCGCGCCGTCATCGGGATGTAGAACCCCGGCGTCGGGTCCACGCCCCACACCGCCGAGTCGTCGGTCCGCTGGATCAGGCGGCCCGAGGGCAGGTAATAGCGGGCGCTCGTGAACTTCAGCACCGCCCCGGGCGTCTGGCGCAGCGGCTGCACCGACTGCACCAGGCCCTTGCCGAACGAGCGCGACCCCAGCACCGCCGCCCGGTTGCGATCCGCCAGCGACCCCGCCAGGATCTCGCTCGCCGACGCGCTGCCGCCATTCACGAGCACCATCAGCGGGAAGTCCGGCAGCGTGCCCGGGCCCTTGGCGGCGTGCACCACCTCATCGCCCTCGCGCCCGCGCACCGACACAATCTTGCCGTCCGCCAGGAACAGGTCCGCGATCTCCAGCGCCGCCTCGAGCAGCCCGCCCGGATCGCCCCGCAGATCGATGATCAGCCCGCCCAGGTCGCCCCGGGCCGCGCCCAGCGCACCGAGCGTGTCGGCGAACTCCTTCGCCGCCGTCGGCGTGAACTGGCTCAGCCGCAGGTACGCCACCCGCTGCCCGGCCGGCGCCGCCGGGTCGAGCAGGTACTGCCATTCCCCGCCCTCGAGCCGGCGCAGCCCGCGCACCGCCCGCACCACGATGTGGTCGCGGACCACCGTCACCTCCAGCTGCTGCGGCTCCTCCTGACCGTCCAGCGTGCGCTCGATCGTCAGCGTCACCGGCGTCTTGGGCTCGCCCATGAGCATGTCGATGCACTCGTCCACCGTCTTGTTCTGCGTCGACTTCCCGTCGACCTTGATCACCCGGTCGCCCGCCTGCACGCCCGCGGCGTACGCGGGCGAGTCCTCCAGCGGCGACACGATCTTCAGGAACCCGCCCTCGAGCGTTACCTCCGCCCCGATCCCCACGAACTGCCCCGTGAGTTCCTTGTTGAACGAGCGAGACTCGGTCGGCGGGATGTACACCGTGTACGGGTCGTTCAGCACCTCGAGCATGCCGTCGATCGCCCCCTGCTGCATCTTCGCCGCGTCCGGGGCGTCCACGTACTCCCGGCGCATGATCGATCGGATCTCGACCAGCGGGTCGAAGAAGTTGAACTCGTTCACCCCCGGCTTGTCCTGAACCGCGGCGGCGATCGCCGTGACCCCCGCCGGCAGCCGGGCCGCGAACACACCCAGCAGGAACACGAACAGGACGATCAGGACGCTCTGGCGCGTGCGCATCGAGGTGCTCCGTGGCGGCCAAGGGCCCGCCGGACCGACGGGATCCTAGTAGAAGATCGGCCCCGGCGGCCGATGGTCCAATACGCCAGGGCTTCGCCGCGGCTGCTAGCGGGCGATAACATTCGGCGGTTGACGATCCATATCGGGCCACGGCCCGGGAGACGCACGATGCGCAGCATGTTCGACGGATCCTTGTCAGGGATGATCACCCGCCCCCGCCGCCTCAGTCTCGTGACCGCCGGTGTGCTCGGCCTCGCCGCCGGCGCCGCCCTGGGTCAGCAGCAGATCCAGCCGGTCGAGCCCTACTGGGCCGTCGTCACGGCCGACAACTCCCCGCTCAAGTGCCGCGACGGCTCGCCGTACTACGCCGTCGCGATGCTCAACTCCGGCGCGGTCGTCCGTGTCGACGGCGCCAGCTCCTGGTGGGTCCGCTGCGAATACCCCCGCGGCACCAAGGCCTTCGTCAAGGCCGAAGAGGCCGCCGCCACACCCGATGCCAAGCAGGTCTCGCTCACCGTTCCCTCGCGCCTCATGGCCGCGAACGTCAACGGCGGCGAACGCGGCAACTGGTGGCAGCTCCTCGACGCCGAGCTCCCCGCCGGCACCAGGTTCGACGTCAGCCAGGCCCTCAAGACGCCCGACGGGAAGGTCTACGGCTACCTCGTGACCGCGCCCGCACAGGCCCGCGGCTTCATGCGCTCCGAGCAGGTCCGCAAGGCCACCCAGGCCGAGATCGACAACCACCTCAAGACCCTCGGCGGCGTGGCGCCCCCGATCGTCCCCGTCGAGAAGCCCGCCGCGCAGCCCCAGACCCCCACCCCCGGCTCTACACCCGGCACGAACCCGCCGGCGCCCGCGCCGGGCGCGACCCCTTCCCCCGGCGGTGCCCCCACCCCCGGCGCGGCCCCTGGCGCCGACCCCACCACGCCCCCCGGGGCCACCCCGGTCCCGCCCGTCACGCCCCCCGAGCCCGCAAAGCCCCGGGAACTCACGCCGCTGGAGAAGCGCTGGGCCGAGGCCGACGCCCTGCGGGCCACGTTCGACCGCGTGCAGGCCCAGCCGCTCGCCGAGGCCGAGTTCGGCCCCGCGGTCGGCGAGTTCAAGCGCGTGATCGAGCAGCTCGACGCCTCGCCCGAGCAAGGCCGCATCCGCGACTTCCTCCAGCAGCGGCTCTCGATCCTGCAGATGCGCGAGGACCTGCAGAAGTCCCTGCGCGACGCCCAGCAGCGCAAGTCGACCTTCACCGAGGGCGAGAAGCGCCTCATCGCCGAGATCGCCACCATCCAGCAGCAGCGCCGCTACGCCGCGGTCGGCCGGCTCATCGCCAGCACGGTCTACGACGGCGTCACGTTGCCCAAGATGTACCGCGTCGTCTCGCTGGACGGCTTCTCGCGCAGCCTGGGCTACGTGGCCCCTTCGGCCGACTTTGAGGTCGAGAGCCGCCTGGGCCTGATCGTCGGCATCGTCGGTGAGTCGCGCTTCGACGAGGGGCTCCGCCTCAACATCATCCGACCCGAGCGGATCGACGCCCTGAGCGTCACTCCCGGCGGCTCGATCGTCATCCCCGCCGCGCCCGCCCCCGGCGCCGAAGCGCCCGCTCCGGCGCCTGCCCCTGCCCCGGCCCCCGCCGGCGGCGCCGCGCCGGCGGAGCGTCCGGTTCCCGCCGGCCAGCCGCGCTGAGCCCGGCTAGGGCGCGGTACCTCCCCGGTTCGCTTACTGACCGCTCGCGCGGGCCTGCACCCAGCGCTGCATCCGAGCCTCGAGCACGGGCAGCGGCAGCGCGCCCGCGCCGAGCAGTTCGTCATGAAACGCGCGCAGGTCAAACGCCTTGCCCAGGGCCTTCTCGGCGTCGGCCCGCATGCGCCGGATCGCCAGTTCCCCGATCTTGTACGCCGTGGCCTGCCCCGGCCAGGCGATGTACCGGTCGACCTCGCGCTCGATGTTGAGTTCGCTCAGCGCGGTGTTGGCGAGCATGAAGTCGATCGCCCGCTGGCGTGACCAGCCAAAAGCGTGGATCCCGGTGTCGACCACGAGCCGGTTCGCCCGCCACATCTCGTACGTGAGCCGGCCGAAGTTGTCGTACGGGTCGGCGTACAGCCCCGAGCCGCGCCCCGTCTGCGCGTCGTCCTCGCGCGGGCTCGGCCCGCCGATCTCCATCCCCAGCCGCTCGGCGTACAGGGCCCACCCCTCGACGTACGCCGAATACCCGAGCAAGGCCCGGAACGGGTCGAGCCCCGGGGCCTCGTCCGCCAGCTCCGCCGCGATCATGCCCTGCAAATGGTGCCCCGGCACCGCCTCGTGCAGCGTGAGCGCCGTCATCTCGTACCGCGGGCGCTGGTCCAGCCGATACGTGTTCGCCACGAAGTACCCAGCCAGACCGCTCTTGAGCGAGCCTGGGTAGTAATACGCCGTCGGGCTTGACTTCGCGGCCAGCGGGGGCATCTCGCGCACGCCGTAAGGCGTCCGCGGCAGCTTCCCGAACAGCAGCGGCAACTCCGCGTCGATCCGCTTGGCGATGTCGCGGTACCCCGCCAGCAACGCCTCCGCGTCGGTGAAGTAGAACCGCGGGTTGGTCCGCAGGTCCGCCACGAACGCGCGGAACAGCTCCTCCCCGGACAGTTCGGTCTTGCGCGGGAAGTCCGTCGTCGCGATCACCGCCAGCATCTCGGCCTTGATCCTCGCCACCTCCGCCAGGCCGATGTCGTGGATCTCCTGCGCCGTCAGCCGAGTCGTCGTGTGCCGGCGCAGCTGCAGGTCGTACCACGCCCGTCCGCCCGCCCCGTCGCTCGCGGCCACCGACTCCCGCGCCGCCGGGATGTACTCGCGCTCGAGAAACTCCGCCAGCCGCCCGAATGCCGGGGCCACGCCCTCGCGGATCGCCTTCGCCGCCCGGTCCGCCGACTCCTGCGTCGGCCCCCCCGGCCCGCCGATCACCCGCCCGCGGAAGGCGCCGTAAAACGGGCTCGTCGTCGGGGCCTCGATCACCCGCGGGTCCGCCAGTGCCCGCGCCTGCTCAACCACACCGTTGAGCACCACCTTCGGCGGCAACCGACCCGCCGCGACCCCGGCCCGCATCTGCGCGATGATCTGATCGATCTGCGTCGGAATCGCCTCGAGCCGGGCCGCCACGTCGTCAAAGTCCGCGCTGGTCGCCAGCGGCACCACGTCGGCCAGTTGCGGCAGCCAGATCTGCGGCCCGCTCCGGGCGTCCAGCGGCATCTGCTCGGGGAAGTACGTCGCCTCCTCGATCGCCGTCTCGAGCTCGTACCGCAGCAGGTCGGCGTTCAGCCGGTCGGTCTCGTCGAGCCGCAGGACGTCGATGCCGCTCAGCCGGGCCAGCTGGTCGGCCATCTCACCCCGCCGGCGCTCGTACGCCGCGGGGCTCTCGTCCCGCAGCAGCCGGTTGAACCGCCGGTCGCCCAGGCGGCTGGCGGTGAGCGGGTCGCCGGCGAGCAGCCACTGGTAGTGCTCGCGGAGCAGGGCTCGGAAGGCTCGGGCGGCATCGCTGGGCTCGCCCGCGCCCGGGAGGGTCGCTGGGGCAGTCTGCCGGGCAAGGACCGGTCCGGGCGCACCGGAAAGCGACACGACCGCCGTCGCGACCCCAAGCCGGGCCGCGGACCAGAGAACGGGCGTCAACATCATGACAGAAGACTACCGGCCACGCCGCCGGGGCGAAAGCGGCGGGAGGGAGCGGCGGGTCCGGCGGACGCCGGCACGGCCCGAGCTCCGGTGTCTCTTGCCACTCGCGCGGGTCGGGCTAGCATTGACCCGACCGAAAAGGGGCCACACCGGCCCCGCAGCGCTTGGGGATTGGTGTAACGGTAGCACGAGTGACTCTGACTCACTTAGTCTAGGTTCGAATCCTAGATCCCCAACTTTCCCCGAATGCCAGGGCCGCAACCACCGAAGCAGGGGCTTCGGCGCGGTCCCGCGGACTCAGGGCGTCGCTGGACCGCCCGCGGCCCGGCCGATCGGCGTGTCCTGTCCCGCGTCACGAAGGCGGGGGACCGCCTGGCTCGGCATCGCCGAGCGCCCGGCGGGCGGGTTGCCCAGCCGGCGGGCGCGGACGTCATCGATGGAGCGGTCAAGCTTCGCAAGGATGTTCTTGACCTGATCGAAGGCGTGCTTGCTCGTGCCCATGAACGAATCTCCCTCCGTGGGTCGTGCCGGGGCTTACCGAGCCCAAGCGGACCTGGCCCCAGCGCGGCCAGTGTCCGTTGTGCTATCGGCGGCGCAATCCACGCGCTTGGGGATGGCAACCCTCGAGGCGCGCCGGACCCGCGCGCCCTTCCGGCTTGTGCCGACTGCTCGGATCGGAACGCTGCGTTACCGGCTCGGCGAATACGGCATCTCGAACACCCCGCGGACACCGCGGAAGACCGTGCCGTCTGTAGCGATGAGCGAGGTTTCGACCCCCAGTTCCCCAAGCGCGTGGAACGCCAGCCCGATCCGCAGCGGGTCGGGCCGCTCGACGCAGACCAGCCGCATGCGCAGGGCCACGTCGTCGCGCCCGGGGTAATTTGGGTCGTACACGCGGATCAAGAGCCCGCCGCCGCCCGCCTCGGGCTCGGCCGCGAACGCGAGCACCTGGTGGTTGTGCCACGGCTCGCGCGTCTCGCGCACGCTCACGAAGACCAGCCCCAGGTGCACGAGCTCGGGGCGACCGAGTTTGGCGAGGATCGGGGAAAGTTCCGCGAGCGTGCGGGCCCGCACACCGGTCGGACCGTCGTCGTCGAGCGTCATCCACTGCACGAAGCGTGCGCCCAGCACCAGGCCGGGCCCGAGCGAGTCCGCCTGGCGCGCGTACAGCCGGTCGTACAGGGCCGTGCCTTGCGACGGCGGCGTGCGGTCGCTCGGCGGGGTTCGGCCCGCGAGGTAGTCATCGTGGGCCGCGAAGCACATCCCGCCGCACAGCCCGAACCGCTCGGGCAGCCCCAGCGAGCGCGACAGCGCCGAGCCCAGCGCGCCCAGGTCCACCGGCAGCGGCGACCCGCGGAACGAGTTGCGGAACGCAAAGCCGTTGCGCGAAGGGAGGAAGGGCTCGCGCGCGCCGGTCCCGCCGGGCGGCGCCGCGGGCAACCGTCCGGTGCCCAGGAGCAGAACGCCGAGCAACGCCGCGACGACGAGCAATGGGCGCGGACCTTCCATGGGTGATTGTTGCGCCCATCGGCCCGGTCGCGATCGCGGCGCTCGGGGTGCGGCCGCGCGGCGCTACACTTGCGCCGTCCGGGGCGGTAGCTCAATTGGCAGAGCGCTACCTTTGCAAGGTAGATGTTGGGAGTTCGAGTCTCCTCCGCTCCATTGTAGGTGATTGCTGGTCGCAGCCCCCGCCGCCGAGCGCTCCGGGCCCGCGGTTGAATGACCGTGTGAGGAGAGCGATACAAGGGGGCGCCCGGCGCCGAAAGCGGTGCCGGGCGCGGCGCATGCCTGCCCACGTGCTCACGCGAACTAGGCCGCCGATCACGCTGGTAACGGTGCTCGTGCCGCTCGCGGCCATCGTGGTGTCCAATCTCGACGTCGCGGTGCTCACCCTCGTCCGGCCCGATTCCTCGGTCGCGCGCCTGAACCTGGGCGTCTGGGCGACCATCCCGATGAGCGTGCTCGTCGGGACGTGGACGTACACCGTGATCCGCCGGATGCAGCGGCAGATGACCAGCCTCATCGAGGCGGAAGCCGCGATGCAGCGGGTCGCTCGCGAGCGCGAGCACGCCCTCGCGAACCTCGGCGCCGCGCTCGCCCGCGAGGTCTCGCTCCGCAAGGAGCTCGATCACCGGGTCCGCAACAACCTCGCCGGCCTGGTCGGCCTCGTCGGCCTCTACGAGGAATCCGGCCGCTCGGGCGCCCAGCTCGCCGACGCCATCCGCGCCAAGATCGCCGCGCTCGGCGAGGTGTACCGGATCATCAACTCCACCGGGGTTGAGCGCATCGGCCTGCGCGCCCTGCTCGAGAGCATCCTCGACGGACTCGCCGCCGAGGCCGTCCGCCCTCGCGTTCGCATGCTCGGGCCCGACGTCACGCTCTCCAGCGGCGAGGCCAGCGCCGTGGCCATGATCGCGCAGGAACTGTTCACCAACGCCTTCAAGCACGGTGCGCTGTCGCCCGGGGCGCCGCCCGACGCCCGTGTCGACGTCGCGTGGGAGTGCCGGCCCGAGCGCGGCGCCCTCGAGCTCGACCTGCACTGGGCCGAGTCGCGCGTCCGCGGTCCCGCGCGCGAGCCCTCGATCCGCGGCGTCGGCCTTCCCCTCATTGAAGGCCTGGCCCACACCGACCTGCGCGGATCGGTCTGCATTCAACCCAGCGACACGCTCTGGCGCGTCGACGTGCGGGCACGGTTGACCCCCGCGCCGGCGCCCGACCGCGCCCTCAATCTTCAGGAGACCCGCTCATGAACACCGCCCCCGATCTCCCCGCATCGATGCGCGCACTCTCCAGCGACGCGCCGGCTGCCCGCCCCGGCGACGCGCCCGCGGCGAGCACGCACCAGCTCGGAGTGCAGCGCCCGCGCCGTGTGCTGGTCGTCGACGACGAGCACCTGGCCGCCGAGTCGCTCAAGCGATCACTCCGCATCCTCGGGTTCGAGCCCGTCGGCCCCGCGCGCGACGGAGCCCACTCGATCCAGATGGCGTTCTACACCCAGCCCGACCTCGTGCTGATGGATATCCGGATGGCCACCGACCGCGACGGCATCGACGCCGCCGCGAGCCTGTACTCGCAGTTGGCGATCCCGGTGATCATCGTGTCGGCGTACTCGGGCTCGAAGGAAACCGGAGCCGCGAGCCAGGCGGGCGTCTTCGGGTTCCTGGTGAAGCCCGCCACCACCGAGCAGCTCGGCGCCGCGATTGACGTCGCCTGGGCCCGGTATCAGCAGGTCCTGAGCGTCCAAGCCCACAGCGCCGAGCTTGTGCGCCGTCTCGAGGAGCGCCGAACCATTGAACGGGCCAAGTGGCTCCTCGTCGAGCGCGAGGGGCTCACCGAAGGCCAGGCGATGGACGCGCTGCGGGCCCGCTCTCAGCAGCAGCACCGCCCCCTGCACGAGGTCGCCAGCGACGAGCTGGGCCGGTGACCAGGATTGGATCGCACGCGCAGCCGCACCGGCCGCCCTCACGCCGGGGCGTGCTGCTGCTCGTCGATCCCCAGGTCCTTCATCTTCTTGTACAGCGTCGTGCGGTTAATGCCCAGTTGCTCGGCGGTCTTCTGCCGGTTCCAGTCGTTGGCCTTCAGGGCCTTGATGAGGAACCTCCGCTCCGGCTCGCGCATCGCCTCGTCCAGCGCCATCGGGATCCACGGCGCATCCTCGCTCGCCGCCCCGCCCGTGGCCCCCGCGCTCATCCGGGAAGCCGCGCCCCCCGGCGCGTTTTCGATCACGTGCGCCGGCAGGTCATCCAGCGCAATCGTCTGCCCGCGCGTCAGCACCGCGGCCCGCTCGACGATGTTCGACAGTTCACGCACGTTGCCCGGGTAGCGGTACCGCACCAGCGCCGCCGTCGCCTCCGGGCTGAACCCCGCGATCTGCTTGCCCAGCTCCCCCGCGTGCTGGCGCAGGAAGTGGGCCGCCAGCACCGGGATGTCGTCCGCGCGCTCCCGCAGCGGCGGCAACTCGATCGTCACCACGTTGATGCGGTAGTACAGGTCCTGGCGGAACCGCCCCTCGGCCACGAGCGTCTCGAGCGGCTGGTTGCTCGCCAGCACCACCCGCACGTCCACCTCCACCGTCCGGTTGCTCCCCACCGGCTCGAACCGCCGCTCCTGCAGCACCCGCAGCAGCTTGAGCTGCATCGACGCCGGGGCCGAGTTGATCTCGTCCAGGAAGATCGTCCCCCCGTCCGCGGCCGCGAACTTGCCCTGCTTGTCCGCGTACGCCCCCGTGAACGCCCCCTTGGCGTGCCCGAACAGCTCGCTCTCCAGCAGCGTCTCGGGGATGCTCCCGCACGAGATCTCGACAAACGCCTTGTCGCGCCGCGGCGACCGCTCGTGGATCGCCCGGGCAATCAGGCTCTTGCCCGTGCCGCTCTCGCCCGTCATGAGCACAGTGGTCTTGCTCGGCGCCACCGCGCTCACCAGGTCCAGGATCCGCACCATCCGGTGGTCCGACCCTACGACCGCCGCCAGGCCGAACCGGTCGTCGAGCCGGTCGCGCAACCGCCGGTTCTCCGCCAGCAGCGCCTGCTGGCGCAGGGCCCGCTCCAGCGCGATCTTGAGTTCCTTGTCGACGATCGGCTTGGCGAGAAAGTCGACCGCCCCGGCCCGCACCGCCGCCACCGCCTGCTCGATCGTGCCGTACCCGCTGATCATGATCACCACGACCGTCGGAAACCGCCGCGTGATCTCGCGCAGCAGTTCCAGCCCGTCCGACCCCGGCATCGCCACGTCGCTGAGCACAAGGTTGAACGGCCGGCCGGCGCTGATCGCCCCGGGCTCGTCGCTCGCCGCCGCGGCGTCCGCCGCCGCCAGGGCCGCCAGCGCCTCGTCGGCGCTCAGCGCGTGCGCCGTGTCGTACCCCTCGCGGTGCAGGAACTCGGCCAGGGCCTCGGCCGCGATCGCGTCGTCGTCAACGACGAGCACGCGGGCCGGGTTCTTCGATGACGGGCCCGCGCTCCGGCTCATCCGCTCGCGCCCTCCCGGCCCAGCCGGGCCGCGGGCCCAACCGGGTAACTCACGCTCAGGATCGCCCCGCGTGAACCGTCGCAGAGTGCTGGTGTGAACCGGGCCGTCAGCCCGATCGTCCCGCCCAGTTCTCGCACGATCTCGCGGGCCAGCGCCAGACCGATCCCCAGGCTCCCGGCCCGCGTCGTGAACCCCACGCTGAAGAGCTGCTCGCCCCGCGGCCCCGCGTGCGCCGGCGGGCCGATCCCGTCGTCGCGGATCTCCATGCGGATGTACGGGCGCTGCGGGTCGGCGTCGTCGAGCCGGGCCGCGATCTCGACCCGGCCCCGGGCCACGTCCGACGTGCCCTTCGCCAGTTGCCGGCGCTTCGCGATCGCCTCCACGCTGTTGCGCACCGCCGCCGTGATGACCATGTAGATGCTCCCTGCCGGGGCCATCTCCAGGCGCGGGTCCACCGCCGTGGTGATGTCCGTGTCGTGCTCGCTCGCGAGCGGGCGCAGCACCTCCGCGGCGTGCTCGATCGCCTCGGCGAGCGACCACGCCGCCCACGCCCCGGCGCTGGCGCCGGCCCCCGCGTCGGGCGCGATCCCCGCGAGCACCCGCTTCACCACGCACGACATCTGCTCCATCGCCCGCCCGACCACGTCGAGCCGTCGCGACAGGTCCGACGCCGGCGCAGGCTCCGGCTCGGGCACGACCGTGGGCGCGCACGCGGGCCCGACCGGGGCGCCCGGCGGGGCCACGATCTTCGGCCCGCTCAGCACCGGCGGCGCGGCCCCGACCGGCGCCGCCACGTCACGGCGCGCCAGGTCCAGGTGCCGCTTCGAGCCGTCCAACAGGTTCGCCAGTTCGTGCACCAGCCCGCCCAGGCGGGTCACCGCGAACGCGGCGTCCATGCCGTCGACCTCCGCCGTCTCGTCGCGGCGCGTCGTTCGGATCAGGACCGAGGTCGGCGAGGGCGCCGGCAGCGCCGGCGGCGTGTCGTTGTGGAAATTCTCGGACGGCATGCCCACGTCATCGGAGCAACGCCCGGGCCGGTTGACCCCGGGTGTTGCGATTTCGCGACGCGCCCGATCGGCGCGTCGCGCCGGCGCGACGGACCGCGCACCGCTTGCGCACCCGCGCCCGCCCATGCGCTCCGGGCGCGCACCGCGTTGCGCCCGGGTCGCGCGCCGGCCGCCGCGGCGCGACACGCCTTACGCGAGCCCGACCGCCTCCGCGTCGCGGTCCGACAGCATCGCCGCCGGGAACCCGCCCGCCGCCGCCCGCTGCCGGACCGTGCCGTCTCGCTTCCACGACCGCTCGCACCGCGGCTGGTCCCGCAGGTCCACCACCCGCACCGCGAGCTTCCCGCCCGGCTCGACCGTCACCCGGCTCACACCGAACAGGTCGGCCAGGTCGGCCGGATCAAAGCCCGCGCTCGCGAGGCCCGACACGACCACGCCCGCGTCCAGAGGGTTCTCGACGCCCATCTCCTTCTTGGCCCGCTCGAGCGCCTCGTGCACGCTCGACCGGGCCGCCAGCACGCCGTCCCAGGCCGCGTCCGCCGCGGCCCCGCTGGACCGCACGAACTCGAGCGTGTGCACGCTCGTCTCGGCGTCCTTGGCGTCGACGCGCCGCAGGGCCCGGTAGGCCTCGTCGGCGGTGTGGCACAACACCGGCGCCAGCAGCCGGCACAGCCCGTCGGTGATTGCGTACAGGGCCGCCTGCGTGCGCCGCCTCCGAGCGGAATCGGGCTTGTCGCAGTACAGCCGGTCCTTGATGGCCGCGAGGTACGTCGCGCTGAGCGTGTCGTTGCAGAAGTCGTACAGCGCGGCGTGCACCGAGCGGAAGTCGTAGCGGGTGTACCCGTCGACGACCGTCGCCGCCAGGGCGTCGTACTGCGCCAGGGCCCACGCGTCGATCGAGTGGGGGGCCGGCGCCGGGGCGCCGCCCGCCGGCGGGGTGTAGTCGAACAGGTTGCTCAGCATGAACCGCAGCGTGTTGCGGATCTTGCGGTAGCTCTCGCCCGCGTTCTCGAAGAACTCGTCGTCGACCTTGACGTCGTTCTCGTAGCTCAGCGAGCTCACCCACCAGCGCAGCACGTCCACGCCGTACTTCTGGAACAGGTCCTCCACGCTGTCGCCCGCGCTCTTGCTCAGCTTCCGCCCGTCCTTGGCGACCAGGAACCCGTGCGTCAACAGCGTCTTGAACGGCGGACGGCCCGTCACGCCCAGCGCCGGCAGCAGCGACAGTTGGAACCATCCGCGGTGCTGGTCCGAGCCCTCCAGGTACAGGTCCGCCGGATACCCCAGCCCCCGCTCGCGCAGCACGGCGTTCCACGACGAGCCCGACTCGAACCACACGTCCAGGATGTCGCTCCCCTTCTTGAGCGACGCCAGCGCCAGCGCATGGTCCGCCGGCGTCTGCCCCAGCACCGCCCGCGCCGAGTGGTCAGGATCCTCCGACGCGTTGTAGTACTTCAGCAGGTCCTGCGCCGTCGACGTGAACCACACGTCCGACCCCTTCTCCCGCACGAGCCTGGCAACCGCCCGCACGCTCGCGGCCGTCATGAGCACGCCGCCCGCCGGGCTCAGGAACGCCGGGATCGGCAGGCCCCACGCCCGCTGGCGGCTGATGCACCAGTCGGGGCGCGACTCGAGCATGCCGCGCATGCGGTTGCGGCCCCAGTCGGGCACGAACATCACCTCGCCGCGCTCCAGCGCCCCCAGGCCCATGGCCCGCAGGCTGCGGTCCGCGCCGCCGCCGGCGCCCGCGCCCTGCTGGCGCCGCCCGTCAACGGACACGAACCACTGCTCTGTGCAGCGGAAGATCACCGGGGTCTTGCTCCGCCAGTCGTGCGGATAGCTGTGGGTGAACTTCTGCTCGAAGAAGAGGTGCCCCGAGTCGCGCAGCCAGCTGACGACCTCGTCGTTGGCCTTCCAGATGTCCATGCCGCGCAGGAAGTGGGGGACCGTGTCGTCATAAGTGCCGTCGCCGCGCACGGGCGAATACACCGGCAGGTGCTCGCGCAGGCCGGTGGCGTAGTCCTCCTCGCCGTGGCCCGGCGCGGTGTGGACCAGGCCGGTGCCGTCCTCCATGGTGACGTACTCGGCCCCGACGATCGACCACAGTTTGTTCGGGTCGCACACCCGCCCCAGGCCGCACGCGGGCGGGGTCTCGACGAACGGGTGCCGGTACCGCAGCCCCAGCAGCCGCTCGCCCGTCGTCGTCGCGATCACCGCGACGTCCTGCGCCTTGGCCAGGCTCGTCACCTTGTCGACGAGCGTGCTCGCCAGCACCGTCACGTTCCCGTCCACGAACACCAGCGAGTACTGCTCACGCGGATTCACCGCCACGCCCACGTTCGCCGGCAGCGTCCACGGCGTCGTGGTCCAGATCATGAAGCTCGGCCGCTGCGAGGGCCGCTTGCCGAACATCTTCTCCAGCCGCGCCTCGGCCGCCCGTTCCTTCCACGACCCGGCCGCGGCCTGCTCTTCCTCGCTCAGCGTGCCCTCGGAAGCCTCCTCGCCCTGCTCATCCTCCTCCTCGTCGTCGTCGTCGCCGCTGTCGGCCGGCAGCCCGAACGCCGCGTACACCGCGTCGGCGTCGAGCGCCTCAAAGTCCACGAACACCGAGGTATCGACCCGGTCGGCGTACTCGAGTTCCGCCTCGGCCAGGGCCGTCTCGTTCGCCACCGACCAGTGCACCGGCTTGAGGGCCCGGTACACCAGCCCCGCGTCCATGAGCCCGGCGAGCACCTCGAGCGTCGCCCCCTCGTACGCCGGCGTCATCGTCAGGTACGGGTGCTCATAGTCCGCCAGCGTCAGCAAGCGCGTGAACTGCTGCGTGTGCAGCTTGTGGAACTTCTCGGCGTACTTCTGGCACTCCCGCCGCACCGCCATCCGGCGCTGGTCCTCCGTCAACGTGTTCAGCTTCGCGACCTTGCCCGACTCCACCAGCTCGGTCATCACCTTGTGCTCGATCGGCAGCCCGTGGCAGTCCCACCCCGGCACGTACGGCACATCGAACCCCATCATCGTCCGCGACCGCACCACCGTGTCCTTGAGCACCTTGTTCAGCAGGTGCCCCAGGTGAATCGACCCGTTCGCGTACGGCGGGCCGTCGTGAAACGTGAACGCCGGCTTGCCCCCGCTCGCCCGACGCACCCGGTCGTACAGCTTCATCGCCTCCCACCGCTTCAGCGTCGCCGGCTCGTTCTGCACTAGGTTCGCCTTCATGCTGAAGGCCGTCTGCGGCAGGTTGAGCGTGTCCTTGAAACTCTTGGCGGAACCGCCCCCCCCGCTCGCGGACGCGTGCGGGGGCTCAGACGGCTGGGGGCTCGCAGACGGGCTGGAAGCGGACATCGGCAGGATCTCCAACGCTGGGCACACGCCCCTCTCGGGCGGCCCGCGGCGGTCGGCAGGACGCAGAACGGTCACGATGGTAGATCAAGCCGCCCCGGGACATCCCGCGGCGGAAACGGCCTCGCCCCGGCTCAGGCGCCGGCGGCCGACGATCGCGTTGTCGAGTGAACTCAACCGCGACCTCAGGCCGCCCGGACCTGCCGGGGCCGACGAATTCGAATGAGGGTCGCGATCAGCATGGACGGAGTATACCCGCGTCACCCCGGCGTAATCGCCCCCCAGCCCCCGGGCCGGGATCGCACGCACCGTCCATCGACCATTCCCCCCGCCCCGCCCGCGGGCCACCCCGGATATCCGGCCCGCACGGGCCCGGCGGCGGCCGACTCAGCGGTGCTCGATGAGCGTCTGCGTCCGCAGCACGAACCCGGCGGACCCGATCAGGTGGTAGCACTGCACGTGGGCCTCCTTGCTGAAGCGCTGCACGTTGATGACCGAGAGCGACTTGCCGTGCTCGCGGTCCTCCCAGCGGTGCATAAGGGCCCCGGGCTCGGAGCCCAGTTCGAGGATCTCGTCGTACGTTGACTGAAAGATCGACTCCGACAGCGTCTCGGAATGAGTGCTGGACATGTAGTGCACGCCGTCGGACGCGAAGCGGTGCTCGAAGTCGCGCTCGCTTCCGGTCGGGCCCCCCGTGACGACCCCCTCGGTCGGCAGCCCGTCGGACTGGCGGGTGAGCAGCTCGCTCACGCACAGGGCCCGGTGCTGGAAGCGGACCAGGTGCCCGCCGGGCATCACCCACAGCTCGAGCTCGTACGTGGACGCCCGGACCCCCCGGCGGGCCTTGAGCGCGAAAAACTCCGGGTGCAGCGCGCGCCGGTAGAGAATGAGCTGGTACGACTGAACGCTGACAAGCTTCGTCGACGACGGCATCCGGGGATCCTCTTCAGATCGGCCGGGAACGCAGGCCACCAGCGGCGGACGCATCTGCTTCAGCCCCATCGGAGTCGAACGTCGGAACGGACCTCTCGCGGGCGAGCGTGCAATCCCCTCTGTGTACCAGTTTCACCGATCCTTGGCAAGACCTTGTCGCGAGTTTTTCCGCGTGCGGCTCGACGTCACGGAGCGGGAGCGGCCAGACGTCGACACACGCGAGCGCAGTCGCCCCCACGGGCCCGTCCAGCGCTTGACGCTGCGATACGATCCGCGGGCTCGCGCGGTTGCCGCGAGTTTCAGCGAACTTCTTTTCGCGCGCCTGTCGGTTCCGGTCCCGCCTTGTCGGTTGGCACCACGGGCGTGTACCCCGGCGGCGGCGGGAACCAGCCTTCGAACCCGGCGCCCCCGCTCGCCCCCGCCTCGTTCAGCGCCGCCGCCAGCGGCATGTCCACGAGGAAGCCGTACGTCGCCAGGCGCAGGTCCGCCGGGGCCCGCGAATACACGATAGCGCCGTCCGGAAGACCGATGTGCTGGATCAGCCCCGCGAGCACGCGCCCGGAGAAGACCCGGAAGTCCCGGTCCATCACCTCGAGCCGGCCCTGCGCACCCTTGTTGATGTCGGTCGTGAAGACCTGCTTGCGGGTGAAGATCTCGTGGAAGCGCTTGGCGTAGTCGAACGACTGCTCGAACATCCGCGCGTCGCCCCCGAGCAGCCCGCCGATGAACGCGTTGTTCAGCGCGCCGAAGATCTCCGCCCGGGCCACGTCCGGGCGCGTCAATCCCTCGTTGTCGCTCAGCTCCGCCACCACGAACTCGTCGATCGGCAGGCTCAGCCGCTCCACCACCGCCGGGTTGTTGTCGTTGAGCTCCGGGTACGCCCGCAGTTCATCCAGGTACCGCTCAGCCCCCGCCCGGTCGCCGCGCCGGTACAGGAACCGGGCCGCGTCCTTCATGAAGTTCTCGTACCCCGCCGCGTACATGTTGTACACGCGGGCCTTGGGGTTGTACTTGCCCGCCGCCTGCTGCTGCTCGCGTGCCGCGGCGTCGTCGAGAATCCGCTTGTACGACATCAGGAAGTCGGCCGACGGCATCTGCATGAACATGTCGTCGTTCAGCAGGTCGAAGTACAACTCGCCCGAGCGCCACAGGTCCTGGACCGCCTGCAGCGTGATGCGGTCGGTGTTCACGAAGTCAAAGTCGTCGCGGTTGGCGTCGGTGATCCGCAGCTGCGACTCCTCCACGCCCCGGGCCGACCAGTACGCCGCGTGCGCCGCCGCGTGCCGCCAGTCCATCGGCCCGAACCGGCGCGTGAACCGCGCCATCCGCTCGGGCTCCATGTTGTACACGTCGATCAGCGTCCGCTTGCGCAGGTGGTTGAGCAGCGTCCGCACCGCCTCGGCGTTCCCCGGGTCCGCCAGCATGTCCAGCAGCTTCTGCTGCCGCTCGCCCAGCGGCACCCCCAGCCCCGTCGCCTGCTGCATCCGCTGCGCCGAGCGCCGCTCCTCGGCGAACTCCAGCAGCCCCCACGCCCCGCGCCGCGACTGCGGCGTGAAGTCCGTCACGTCGATGCTCGCGACCTCGCGCACCTTCTGCACGATCTCCCTCGCCTGCGGGAATTGCTCGAACACCCCCTCGAGCGAGTCGGGCGCCCGCGCGATCCGATCCAGCTTCTCCGCGAACGCGTCGATCGTCTTCTGCGTCCCCCCCTCGCCGCTCACCCGCGCCGGCGGCGGGCCCAGCACGATCTGCCACTCCCGCGCGAACTGCCGCTTGTAATACTGGTTCGCGTCGTCCATCACCCCCTGAACCTTGTGCAGGAAGATCCACGCCAGCTCCCGGTGCAGCAGCAGGTCGTTGGGGTTCGCCCGCAAACCTTGATCCCGCAGCAGCCGGATCCCCGCCTGCACCCACTGCCACCGCTCCTTGTCCGTCTTGGTGGCGACCGAGATGTTGTACGCCAGGTTCCACGCGTGGAACGCCCACACCCGCGGGAACCGCGGCTGCAGCTTCGTGATCGCGTTCGCCAGGTCCACCGCCTCGTAGTAGTTCCCCGCCTCCTTCATCTCGTTGGCGCGGATCCACAGGTAGTTCACGAACAGCCCGCGGAACGCCCCGAACGCCACCCCCAGGGCCACCATCGGCGACTCCGACGCCTCCGCCGTGTCCGTGTACACCAGCCGGTGCCGCCCCGCCGACGCCGCGATCGCCGGTGTCAGCAGCATGGATGCGCCCAGGCTCAGCGCGATCACGCACGCGGCCACGGACTGGATCACGGTGTCGCGGGTCATGCCGGTCCTTCCACGGGGACGCCCCCGTCCTGCCGCCTCAGTCTTACTGCCCGGAGTACGTCGCCAGTTCGCGCCGCTTGAACAGCACCACCGCCAGCACGAACAGCGCCGCCGTGATGCCCCCCAGCACCAGCAGCCCCACCCCGACCGTCGGCCACCCCATCAGCCGCCCCCGCACCAGGTCCTGAACCGGCGTCAGCCCCGCGTAGCCCTGGAACAGCCACGCGACCGGCTCGGCGATCGCCACCACGATCGCGCGGTGCAGCATGAGCTCGTTGGTCTGCGGGTCCGTGATGCCGTAGTTCTCCAGGCTCGAGCTCAGAAACGACGCCGTCTCGGCGATCAGGAACACCCCGAACGCCGTCAGCGACGCCACCGAGAAGCTCAGCGACGTCGCGCACGCGATCCCCAGCATCGCCAGGCACGCCAGCTTCATCCACTGCACCAGCACCACCCGCAGGTAGTTCAGCTGGTACGACCCGTCGTTGAAGTACACCTCGATCCCGTCGGGGGGGAACGTGAACGTCGCCTCGTTGGCCGTCTCGCGCCGCGGGTCGCCGTTGTACACCTGCACCACCAGCGTCCCGTCCGAGCGGATCGCGTCCGCCCGCACCGGCATCGTCACCGTGGTCGCCAGCGACACGTTCTCGAACGCCGGCAGCCCGATCTCCGGGAAGAACAGCGTGACGTTGTAGCTCGCGCGCGGGTCGTTGCCCCCCGAGTTGATCCGGTACCGCAGCGTCAGCGGCTCGCCACGCTCCCGCGCCGCGCTCAGGCCCGCGAACTCGTAGTTCCGCCACCGCCCCGGCTCCACGCTCAGCATCTGCTGAACGAATTCCTTCTCGATCTCGTTCTGCACGCTCCGGCGCAGCTCCTCGGTCGCCGCCACGTTCGGGTCCTTCTGCCGCAGCGCCGCGATCCGCCGTTCGATCTCCTTGCCCATCTCCTCCGGCGGCATCGTGTCCAGCAGCGGCCGCACGTTCCGCCGCGCCGCCAGCACCTGGTTCTCGACCGCCTCGCGGTCCTCCGTCGGCAGCCCGCCCGGCTCCGCCGAGATGTACGGCGCGACCTCCCCGCTCGCGGTCTGCACCCGCAGGTACTCCGCGAACAGGAACACGCCCGTCGAACTCACCCCCAAGAGCGCCGCCGCCACCCCGCTCACGCCGATCCACTTGCCCAGCAGGTACTGCCAGTGCGCCACCGGCTTGGTGATCGTCTGCCAGATCACCTTGTCCCGCTGCTCGAACGCCACCGTCGCCACCGCCAGGAAGATCGTCAGCACCGCGATGAGCGTGAACGAACCCCCGTTGGCGTACTGCAGGAACGACTGGATCCGGTACCGCAGCGGGCTCGCCGGATCCAGGAGCCCCGGCAGCGACGCCAGCATCACGATCAGCATGATCATGAAGACCAGCGACACCTTCATCCGCATCGCCTCGTCCACCACGTTCCGCGCAATCGCCAGCACCGCCGACGTGCCCCCCAGCACGATCTTCAGCCCCCGCATCAGCGCCGCGAACGACGCCGTGATCGCGATCACCCCGCCGATGAACACCGCCGCGCTCAAGCTCCGCGCCGTTCCCACCAGCACCAGCGGCACCACGATCGCCGCCGTCGCCGCCAGCAGCGCCAGGTACGTCAGCCCCAGCCCCGCCCACACGATCGCCAGCGCCACCATCAGCACGCACGCCCCGCCCACCGCCAGCGCCGTCGGGTCCGTCCGCCGCTCCAGGATCCGGTTGATCGCCTCGTTCGCCGCGATCGCCGCCGCCCGCTCCCGCTGCACCTGCGGGTTGTCCGTCGCCGCCGCCTCCGGAGGCACCACGAGCGGGTTCATCATCGTCGACAGGTCCGGCACGTTCCGCAGCACCACGTACGCGCCGATCCCGCCGATCACCAGCACCGCCACCAGGATCGACGCGATCACCTTGAACGTCGTCGACTGCTGGACCCGGTTCAGTTTCCGCACCACCTCGGGGGCGCTCACGGCGACGTCCCCTTGCCGCCCGCCGGCTCGTCATCGTCCAGCAGCGACCCGATCACGCCCCGGTCCACGTCCGACCCCGGCGTGAAGGGCTTGGGAGGCCCCGACGGCGCCTTGGGCGCCGGCGAAGTGGCGGCCGCGCCCGGAGCCGCGGGCGGCTGCTCCGTGAGCTTCCGCAGCACGTCGTCGTCGGGACCGATCGGGGCCGTCGGCGCGGGCGTGCTCGCCCGGCGCGGCTCGTCGCTCGCCGCGCTCAGCCGCTCGATCAGCGCCGCGCCCTCGGGCTCGGCCTTGAGGAACGCCGCCGTCTGGCCCCCGTGCTGGGCCCCGCTCGTCTCGGCCCGCTCGGCCCGGGCCCGGTTCACGATGTCGACGAACAGGTCCTCGAGCTTTTGGCGTGGGCGCGACACCCGCAGCAGCGACCGCCCGCCCCCGGAGGACTCGCGCACCACCTGGTCCACCCGGCTGATGGTCGCGTCGTCGAGGGGCTCGAACTCCAGGATCGACTTGTCGGTCGTCGTGAGCAGGTCGTCGCACGTGCCCTCGGCCCGGATCTTGCCGCCGTACAGCACCACCATGCGGTCCACGCAGTCCTCGACGTCCGCGAGCAGGTGGCTCGAGAGGATCACGGTCTTGCCGCGCCGCCCCAGTTCCAGGATGAGGTCCTTCACCTGGCGCGTGCCGATCGGGTCCAGTCCCGTGGTCGGCTCGTCGAGGATGAGCAGCTCCGGGTCGTTGATGAGCGCCTGCGCGAGCCCGATGCGGCGCTGCATGCCCTTGGAGTACTCGCGCACCGGCCGGTACTGCGCCCCTTCCAGACCCACCATCTCGAGCAGTTCGTCGATGCGCCGCGTGCGGATCGAGCGGTCAAGCTCGAACAGCTTGCCGTAGTAGTCGAGCGTCTCGCGCGCATTCAGGAACGCGTACAGGTACGACTCCTCCGGCAGGTACCCGATCCGGCGCTTGATCGAGACGTCGGTGGGGCTCTTGCCGAACACCGCCACCCGCCCGCTCGTGCGGTGCAACAGCCCCAGGAGGATCTTGATCGTCGTCGACTTGCCCGAGCCGTTGGGCCCCAGCAGACCGAAGATCTCCCCGGGCCGCACCTCGAACGTCACGTTGTCCACCGCCCGGGCCTTGGACCGCATCCAGAAGTCCCGGAAGACCTTCATGAGGCTCTGGCACGCGACGATCGGCGCGCCCGAACCGGCGCCGGGGGCGACGCGGGTCGAGGCGGTCTGGCTGGAGACGGTCGGCATGGCGGGTGGTCGCTCGCTGCGGGGAAAGGGAAAGGAAGAAGCCGGACGCCGGGCGCTCGCGCCCGGCGCCCCGCGGATCAGTTCTGCCCCTGGCGCGTCGTCGGGTTCGCCGGGCGCGTGAAGTTCTGCTCCGCGCGCCGGATCGCCCGCTCGACCTTGCGCTGCTCGGCCTGCTGCAGCAGCCGCGCCTGCTCCTGGTCACGCGCCAGCGTCGGGTCGCGGTTGAGCTGGATCACCAGCCGATCGATGTCGCTCGCCTGCATCTGCAGCACCTGGATGTCCTCGCGCGACATGAACGTCCCCAGCGCGTCGGCCCACGCACGCGTGATGACCGCCCGCGGGCTCGCCTCGTAGTTCGCCTTGAACGCGTCCAGCAGCGCCGCGCTCGACTGGGCCCGGTCCACCGCCGCCCGACGCTCCTGCCGCGCCGTGGTGATCGCGCTCGCCGCGGCCCCCAGCACCTGCACCTTCACCGGCGTGCCGTCCACCTCCGCCGCCTCGCCCAGCAGGATCCTGTCGATCGCCGCCTGGGCCGCGTCCGCCTCCACCGTCTTGTTCAGCGCCAGGGCCGTCTCGTACCGGTCGATCAGCCCGATCAGCGGCTCGGCCGCCGGCCCCGCCGCCTCCGACAGCGTCCGGTTCCGCTCCGCCTTGGCGTTGTCCACCATCGTGCCGGCGTTCTGCTGGGCCGCCTGCACCTGGTCAAAGTCCCGCGCCACCGCCAGCGGCGGCATGCGGTCGCCCATCGTCAATTGCTCGATCACCAGCCCCGTCTTCATGTCGCTCAGCGTCTGCTGCGCCACGCTCAGCGCGATCTGCTCCGCCGTCCGCGCATTGGCCGACGTCCGCCACGCCTCCGGCGTGTTCTTGAGGATCTCGTCGATCGTCAGGTTGGCCGCGGCCTGCACCACCCCGCGCCGCACCGCCCCCAGCACGATCTTCTGCTCGAACTCCACCGGCACCGTCCCCACCACCTGGCGCGGGTTGTCCCGCCGGTACTTCACCGTCCAGCGCGCGTGCACCACCGACCCGTCCGCCGTGATCAGCGAGCCGTCAATCTCCGGGTCCAGCGTCGGCCGGCCCTCGCCGCTCTTCTTGATCTCCTCGATCGGCTTGTTGACGTTCGCCTCCGACAGCTGCGGGAAGAACTCCCGCTCCAGCGTCACCGACGGGTTGGACGTCTGCACCTTGATCAGTTCGCCGAACGGGTACGGCAGGCTCCACGCCAGCCCCGGCCCCAGGTCCGCCGCCTGCACCCGCCCCATCACCAGCCGCACCGCGCGCTCGCCCTCCTTCACCGTCTGGAACGAGCTGAACGCGAACACCGCCACCAGCACGATCATCGTCCACTGCAAGAGGCGGTACGTCGTCTTGAGCGCATCGCCCAGGGCCCGCGTCGCGGGGTCCATGAGCTCCGCCCCACCGGCGCTCTCGGAATCCTGGCGGATCGTCACCGACGCCCGCCGCGCGGGCGCACCGCCCGCCGGACGGCTTCCCGGGCCCGAGGGAGGAACGGGCAGGTCAAGGTCGCTCATCGCGTGCCTCCTTGCTCGGGCGTGCCCGCCCCACGCGGCGCCGCCGGCGTCGACGGCACGACGCCGCGGGCCCCGTCCGCGCCCGGCAGCGCCGGGCCCGGCAATTTGCCCTGCTCAAACATCGCCGGCGCATCGGGCCGGAACCACTCCATCCCCGGCATGCTCGTCGGCAGCACCATCGTCGCGGTCCGCCCATAGGCGGTCCGCATGAACTCCATCTGGCGCAGGAACACCGCCAGCTTCGAGTCGGCCCCGAGCAACTTGTAGTACTTCTGGGCCTCGGCCTGGCCCTGGGCCTCGATGTTGCGGGCCAGCCGTTCGGCGAACGACCTGATCCGCTCCGCGTCGCTCTTGGCCTTCTCACGCAGCGAGTCCGCCAGGCTCTTGCCCTGGGTGTTCGTCTCGTTCGCCAGCCGCGCCCGGGCCGCACGCATGCGGGCGAACACGTTCTCGCTCACCGCCTGCGGGAACTTGATCGCGCTGATCCCCACGCCGATCGCCTCGATCCCCGACGCGTTCAGCGCCGTCGCCGCGTCCCCGCCCGGGCTGCGAAGCTGCGACAGGATCTTGGCCTCCACTTCCGGCAGCTTCGACCCGCTCGCCGACAGCAAATCGTCGAACCGGTACGTGCTCAGGGCGCTCATCGCGCTCTTCATCCGGGCCGTGATCTGCGCCTCGGCCTCGCGGAAGTGCTCCTCCGCCCGGTCGCCGTAGTTGCTGTACTTCTGGTAGAACCCCAGCGGGTCCGACACCCGCCACGTCACCCACGCCGTCACCACCACCTGCTTGCTGTCGAGCGTCTGCTGCGTCTCCTGCTGCAGCTCGACGAACCGCGCCCGCGTGTCGTACTTCGTCACCCGGTCCACCCACGGCCACTTGAACTTGATCCCCGGCTCCGTATGCACCGACGCCGAGTCGGCACGGCCGAACCGGCTCACCACCGCCGTTTCGGTGAACCGCACGGTAAACGTGAACAGGAACCCGGCCAGCACGGCCAGGATCACCAGGGTAATCAGGATCTGCACGATGCGTTGCGACATGGATCGTTCTTCCGCAATCAGGGTGTCAGGGTCAATCTGGGCCGGATCGAGGCATGACTCGTTCTGATGTCCCCGCCCCGCTCATGCGAGTGTGCGGGGGATGGGGAATGGGGGGCGGCGGTGGGGGGCGACTATTCGTCCGGCTCCGGCGCCGGCAGGTACGCGCCGCTCGCGGCCGACTCGGTCAGGTCCGTCCGGAACTCGACCGGCGCATCGTCCACCACGATGTACACCCGGGCCTGCTTCATCGCCTCGGCCAGGGTCTGGAAGTACATGTTCGCCATGAAGTAGTCGGGGGCCGCCTCGTACGCCCGGTTCAGCGAGTCCAGCCGCTCCGCCGCGCCGCGTGCCCCCATGTGGATCGCCCACCGCTTCGCCTGCGCCTGGCGGATGAGCACCGACGCCCGTCCGTCGGACCGCACGATCGCGGCCTTCACCGCCTCGGACTGCTCCGCCGCCTTCGGGTCGTTCGCACGCTCGAGCCGGTCAAGCTCCTCCAGCCCCGCGATGATCTCCCGGGCCGCCTCGCGCGTCCCCGCCATCTCCGACAGCGTCCCCGTCACGACGTCCTCCGCCAGTTCCACCGCGCCGATCGCGTCCTGCTGCTTGCGCACCACCTCTTCGAAGTTCCCCGCCACGTCCAGCGGCGGGTGCACGCCCTCCACCCCCGTGAACAGCACCCGGATCCCCGCCCCCACCTCCTGGTACCGCGCGTTGAGCCGCTGACGCAGCTCCTCCGACACCCGCTGCCGCCCGGCGCCCAGGATATCGTCCACCGACACCGTCGCCAGGAACATCGTCAGCTCGCGCCGCCCGATCGACACCAGCAGCCGCTCGCGCGCCTCGGGCGTCGCGAACGCGTTGAACTTCGACAGGTCCTCCACCGCGTAGAACACCGGCACCACCGCCGAGATGATCGACAGGTCCTCCGCCGCCCCGCTCGCCCCCGCCGCCTCGTCCACCGCCCCCGGCCGCACCAGCAGGTTCACCTCTTCCACCCCGTGCGCGTTGGTCCACAGGATCGCCTTGCCCGTCTTGGCGCTCGGCGTCGCCAGCTCCAGCCGACGGCTCGTCGTCGTACTGAACCGCTCCACGCGGCTGATCGGCCACGGCCACTTGAACCCCCACCCCGGCCCCACCTCCGCCACAAACCGCCCACGCGTCGTCACCAGCCCCCGCTCGTCCGGGTTCACCACGAACAGCGACGTCATCAGCCACACCACCACCCCCAGCATCAGCCCCAGCCACAGGAACGACCGGCTCAGAAGCTGGTAGAACCAGCTCCCCGTCACGTCGAACCCGAACTGGTAGTTCACCGCCCCGCCCAGCGTGTCCGCGATCTTGTCCGGCGCCGCCAGGAACCCCAGCAGGCTCGACTCCATCGCCGGCCGCGGCATCTGGTCCCGCGCCCGCGGCCGGTACAGGTTCAGCACGAAGTTCAGCAGGATCTCCGCGCCCAGCACCAGCCCTAGTACCGCGAACGCGCTCGGCAGGTACCGCAGCACCACCATGTTCCCCGCGAACGCGAAGATGTGCCCGACGATCATCGCCACGCCCAGCACCGCGGCGCCCATCGACTGCGCCCCGCCCGCCCGCAGGTTGGCCCACAGCTTCTGCTTGGCCATCCCCGCGATGTACCGCGCGAACAGGAACCCCGCCACCGCCAGCAGCACCGCGATCGAGATCGCCCACCCCGGCCGCCCGTACACCCGGAACTTGTCCGGGTCGATCAGCTCCCGCCCGCCCTCCAGCCGCCACATCCCGATCCCGATGAACCCCGCCGCCACCACCAGGCTCGCCGCGGGCACGAAGTACTTGTGCAGCCCCCGCAATCGCTTCGCCGCCACCCGCAGGTCGTCGGCCGACTCCTCGAACACCGTCGTCGCCCGCGCGCTCTGGGCCGCCAGCGTCTCGGCCTCCAGCGCCTCGAGCCGCTCACGCCGATGCTGGTCAAACACGATCGCCAGCACCAGCCACACCACCGACCCCACCAGCAGCAGCAGCGCCGCCGTGAAGCCCGCGTGGTCACGCTGCGTCACCGAATAGATGAGCGTGATGACCGCCAGCGCCAGTTGCAGCCCCAACCCAAGCAGACAGCGGGACGCGGCGCGTTGGTAATTGAGATGATCGACCTTCATCGGCGTGCGGCCCCTGCCGCCACCCTTGTCACAGGGCGGCGAATGGTCCAACGAACGACAGCGCGCCAGAGAACCCGGCACGCCACGCCCCCCGCCCCGATCCCCCTCGCCTCGCCTCCGCCCGCTCGTCACGCTCCGCGGCGGGCCCACGGGGACGGATTGTCCACCGGTGTCCCTCCGGAGTCCATCCTTCCCACAAGGACGACTGGCCCCGGCGCGAACCCCGTTGCCCCGGGGCACGTTGATGTACGCACCCAACGACCGTATGTTCACCCCCGCGGGACCTTGCGCCGATTCCGGCCGCCCCGCTCCCCGCCGCGGCCGGTCCTCCCGCCCCGCCCCCCCTGACCCCGCCAGCCTCACCATGCTCCGACAGGCCTCCACCATCGCCCGCAACACCTTCGTCGAGGCCGTCCGCCAACCGGTCTACCTGCTCCTCATCCTCGTCTGCGGCGTCGCCATCTTCTTTACCACCTGGACCGCCGCCTTCAGCATGAGCTACAGCGATACCGCCGAAGTCTCCCGCGACGACAAGCTCGTGCTCGACGTCGGCCTCGCCACCGTCTTCGTCTGCGCCATGCTCCTGGCCGCCTTCATCGCCACCGCCGTCATCAGCCGCGAGATCGAGAACAAGACCGCCCTCACCATCATTTCCAAGCCGATTTCCCGCCCCGCCATCGTCCTGGGCAAGTACTTCGGCGTCGCCGGCGCCATGCTCATCGCCGTCGCCACCATGTTCCTCTTCCTGCTCCTGGGCATCCGCCACGGCGCCCTCACCACCGCCATGGACACCGCCGACCAGCCGGTGCTCACCTTCGCCTTCGGAGCCCTGCTCATCGCCGTCGGCGTTGGCATCTGGTGCAACTTCTTCTACGGGTGGTCCTTCCCGCAGACCACCACCATGCTCCTGTTCCCCCTCACCCTCGTCGCCTACGTCCTGGTCCTGCTCGTCAGCGACAAGTGGAAGTTCCAGCCCATCACCACCGACTTCAAGCCCCAGATCACCCTCGCCGGCCTCTCCGTCACCATGGCCGCCATGGTCATGACCGCCGTCGCCACCGCCGCCTCCACCCGCCTCGGCCAGGTCATGACCATCGTCGTCTGCTCCGGGGTCTTCGTTTTCGGCCTGCTCTCCAACCACTTCGTTGGCCGCCGCGCCTATTCGAACACCTTCGCCTCCAGCATCGAGTCCGTCGAGCCCGTCCGTCCCCAGGACAGGGGATTCGCCGAGCCGGGAGCCTCCTACCTCATCACCCTCAAGGGCGAGCCCCGGATGCAGATCAACCCCGGCGACCCCTTCTACTTCAGCCTCGCGCCCTCCGGTTTCCCGATGTTGGTGTCCAGATTTGACCGGCCGGATCAGCGTTGGAGCAGCCCCGAAGGGGCCTTCGACGCCTCCATGCCCCCCGCCTTGGTCGTGACCGATGTCAAGGGTCGCACCCTCACCGTCCGGCGAATCGGGGCTCTGACCAGCGCCAACCCCCTCCGCTACGGCGTGGGAGAAGTACGGTCCCCAGAACCAGGCGATTACGTTTTCACCAGATGGACCGACGTCCAGCCCGTTGCCCTGGCAGCTTGGGGGGTCATCCCCAACGTCCAGTCTTTTTGGCTCGTCGACGCCGTGACCCAGAATCAGCGCATCCCCCCGAACCACGTCGGCCTGCTGGCGGTCTACGCCTTCGTGCAGATCGCCGGATTCCTCGCCCTGGCGGTTGTGCTGTTCCAACGCCGCGAGGTAGGATAAAGTTGGAATGCCCAGTGGCGGTCGCCCCGATTCCGGGGAAGGGCCGCGCCAGGAGTTCTCACGATGGCCCTCCCCAAAGCCGCGCCCGCGGCAAAGAAGTCGAACACCAGCAAGCTGATCTTCGTCGCCATTGCCCTCTCCATCGCCGGAGTCTCCCTGGCGTGGCAGCTCGGGATCTTCGGCGGGGGTTCCGCGGCGCCGGATCCGACCGCTCCTCCGGCTGTCGTTGAGGATGAGGCGACCAAGGCCGAGCGCATCGAGGTCGAAGAGCAGCTCAAGATTTACACCGAAGAACAGGGCGAAACCGCCGCCGGCAGCTGACCGGGCCGGCCGTACCGCCGCACCGCAGGGCTGGGACGCCCCAGCACGAGAGGGATCTACGGATGCTCCGCTCCTCGTCGGATCGCATGAAGGTCGTGATGTGCCTCTGCGCGATCGCCTCCTCCATCATGACCCTCGCGGCGTACTTCCAGTGGATCGAAACCCCCATCCGGCACGTCCGGGCCGATGTCCGCTCCAGCGCGGGCGCCCGCACCGCCCCAGGCCTTGACGGCTTCCCCCCCGAGCTCATCGAGTTCGCCGGCGCCCCCACCGCCGCGAGCTGAATCGAACCCCGACCGTAAGGGAGCGGCCTGCGCGCTCAGCGCCCCACCCGTCTGGGACGGGCCTGCCACTCAGCCCCAAGCATCACACCGCCGCCACCGGCTGCCGCTGCCCGCCGATCGCCGCCTGGTAGCTCTCCACGCACTTGGCCGCCGCCCCGTCCCACGTGAGCTTGCGCAATTCGAAGCTGCCGTGCTCGCGCATGGTCTGGCCCAGCGGCGGGTGCCGCAGCACCGCCACGATCTTGTTGGCCATCTCCTTGATGTCCCAGAAGTCCACCTTGAGCACGTGCGTGAGCGCCTCGCTCACCCCCGACTGCTTGGAGATGATCGTCGGCACGTCGTTGCGCATCGCTTCGAGCGGCGCGATCCCGAACGGCTCGCTCACGCTCGGCATCACGTAGCAGTTCGCCATGCGGAACACGCGGTCCACGTCCTTGCCCCGCAGGAAGCCCGTGAACAGCACCCGGTGCCCGATCCCCAGGTGCGCCGCCTCCTCGATCATCCGCACCGCCATGTCCCCCGAGCCCGCCACGATGAACTTGGCGTCCGGGATCTTCTCGAGCACGAGCTTGGCCGCCCGGATGAAGTACTCCGGCCCCTTCTGCATCGTGATCCGGCCCAGGAACAGCACGATCCGGTCGCGCGGGTTGATCGTGTCCGCGCTGGTCGGCTGCACGTTCTCGTTCTCGATCCCGTTCCAGATCACGTCCACGTGGTGCCCCGGCACCCCGTAGCGGTTCACAAGGATGCTCTTGGTCAGGTTGCTCACCGCGACCACCCGCATCGCCCCGTGGCACCCGCGCCGCTCGATGTCGTACACCCGCTGGTTCACGTGCTCGCCCGCGCGGTCGAACTCCGTCGAGTGCACGTGCACCACCAGCGGCCTGCCCGTCACCCGCGCCAGCGCCTGCCCCGCCGGGAACGTCATCCAGTCGTGCGCGTGGATCACGTCGAACTTCTCGCGACGGCACAGCGCCACCACCAGCCGCGCGTACCGCTCCGAGTCGCCGATCACGTCCCCGTGGTACGCCGCCCCCGCCCCGCCCCCGATCGGCGTCAGGCTGTACCCCGGCGTCGTCTCAAACCCGCTCGCCTCGTTCTCCACCTCGTTGCCGAACTCGTCCACCGTCACCGTGTACGTCCGGCCCCCCTCCCGCACCACCGTCCGCACCATCGTCTTGGGCCGCTCCGAAAACCCCGGGTACGGCGACGAAAAGCTCGCCGGCACCCCGCGAAACGTCACGTGCTCAAACCCAGGCGTCGAATAGTCCACCGTGTGCGACCCCGGTACGCCGTGGGGCTCCGAGCCCGCGTCGTCCACCGACGCGTTCCCGCCCACGGGGACCGCGGGCATCGCCGCGCCCGCTCCGGCGCCTCCCGCAACCGGCTGAATCGCCGACGCCGCCGGCGCCAGCAGTTTGATGTGCGACGCGTGCGACCGCTCCACCGGCCGCGGCAGCACGAAAACCACGTGGTGCCCCAGCCGGTCCAGGGCGCGCGTGAGCCCGTAGCAGGCGGTGCCCAGCCCGCCGGCGATGAACGGGGGAAACTCCCATCCGAGCATCAGGATCCGCATCCGCGATCCTCCTGTCCCGTCGCTGGCATTCCCAGCGCCGGCCTCCGTGCCTTCACCTCGCCCGCGCCCGCCCGCTGCTCCCGTCGTTCAGTCCTCGCGCGTGTCCACGTCGCCCAGGTCCCGCAGCGCCGCCTCGTACGCGAACAGGTACTTCGCCGCCAGGTCCGCAGCCTTGGGCGATGACCACTCGCCGGCCCCCACCGGCACCGGCGAGCGGAACGTGAACTGCTTGGCGTCGTCGCGGAAATGCTCGGGCTCGCCGACCCGCGCCAGCGGGCCCTCCAGCCCAAGTTCGACGAGTTCCTCGCCGATGAGCTGGCCGAGCTTGTCCCCCGTGTGCAACAGGTCCGCTTCGATTGAGTGGCTCAGCCACCGGTCCGCGGTGTAGAACCCGACCCACACCCGCCCGTTCTCGACCGACAACCGGTACTCCGCCGGCGCCGCGGGCGCCGCGGCCGCACACACCACCCGGTCCGCCGCCACGCTCACGTCACCAAACACGCCCGCGTCCTGGGCGGCCCGTGCGACCGACCGAAACAGGTCCGAGATCCCCGGCGGTGTCGTTGGCGTGGTCGTCATCGGCATGGTCATCACAAGGCGGGAACAGCCCGGGGGCGGATGGGTGACAGGGCGCTCATCCGAGGGGGCTGGTGTGGGGGGTGGGGGGGTCGAAGCGGGCGAAGAATAGGCGGACGTCGCCGCCGCCCGGGCCAGATGCGCGCCCCGCAGCGCTGGAAGCCGGGGTCGCCCCGGGCCTACTGTTCGCCCCTCGCGTCGGTGAACCCCGGCGCGCCACGCCCAGGTGGCGAAATTGGCAGACGCACTACCTTGAGGTGGTAGCGCCCGCAAGGGCATGGAGGTTCAAATCCTCTCCTGGGCATTCTGACCCCCTCCGGCCCCCCTCGGGCGTCCGGTTCGCGGGGTCGCATGGGGAATCGGGGGCACCGGCGTGAAGTTCAGCTACGGCCAGGCCGGTGACGCCGAGATGTTCCGCTCGCCCGATGAACTCGCGGCGCCGGACAAGCTCACCAACTTCATCCTCCAGCACGGCCAGGACGGGCTCGACGCCCTCGACGAGGCCGCCGACCAGACCGAAGACCTGATCAACGAACTCATCGACGCCGGCCTCCTCGAGCGCGACGAGGGCGGCCAGCTCCGCCCCACCCCACGCACCGTCCGCGCCCTGCAGATCCGCGCCCTGGACGACGTCTTCCGCGGCCTGCGCGCCGGCGTCAAGGACGGCCACGAGAGCACCGACACCGGCCAACGCGGCGAACGCGCCGAAGGCACCCGCGCTTACCGCTTCGGCGACTCCATCGCCGACATCGACCTGGGCGCCACCCTCCGCTCCGCCGTCGCCCGACGCGTCCTCGGCGGCGCCGAGCCCGGCGCCGCCCTGCTCCCGCTCGATATCGACGAGCGCGACATCGCCGTCTTCACCACCGAGGCCACCACCGACGTCGCCACCGCCGTGCTCATCGACCTCTCCGGCTCCATGGCCCGCTACGGCCGGCACGTCGCCGCCAAGCGCGTCGCGCTGGCGATGCAGCAGCTCGTCCGCCGCCGCTTTCCCAACGACACGCTCGACATCATCGGCTTCGCGTCCGTCGCCCAGCGCGTGCCCGAGCGCGAGGTCGCCCTGCTCACCCCGCGCCCGGTCACCACCCGCGAGTGGCAGATCCGCGTCCGCGTCCCGCTGTCACAGGCTTCCCGCACCCACCCGCACTTCACCAACCTCCACCACGCCCTGCGCCTCGCCCGGTCCACCCTCGCCCGACGCTCAGCGCCCAATAAGCAGATCTTCGTCATCACCGACGGCTGCCCCACCGCCCACCTCTCGGGCGGTCCGGGGGGTCTGGGCGAACATGGCGATGAACCCGTTCTCAACCTGATCTATCCACCGAGCGAAGCAAGTGCCCTCGCCACCCTCGAAGAGGCCCACGCCTGCGTCCGCTCAGGCATCCGCATCGCCACCTTTGCCCTCATCGACGATTACGAGGCCATGGACTGGGTCGGGTTCGTCGAACGCCTCACGCGCGTGACCCGCGGCACCGGGTTCTACTGCACCGCCGGCGACCTCGCCGGCATGATCGTCGAGTCGTACCTCACCGGGAAGCGGTCACGCCGTCGCCGATAGCGGACCGGAGCGTTTCTCCCGCGGCAACCACGCCACAACCCCGCCACAACCTTGTGGCTTTGCGGGTCGTGACGCCCGCACGCACGAGGTGTACGCGCATTGTGCTTGCCCTGCCCCGATCGGCACGCCCGCGCGACTCGCCCCAGACCGTCACGCCGTGTGAAGTCTCGCCCCGCGTCCGCGCGGGCGATGATCCGGCCCGGCCCGACGCCCGATCCCCTCACCCATGCGAATCCTCGTGGTGCACGAGAGCAAGACGATGCGCAACGTCCAGAAATCGGTGCTCGCGCAGCTCGGCCACACCGACGTCGACGAGGCCTGCGACGGGCGCGACGCGCTCGACCGCATCGCCGCCGCCGCCCCTGACCTGGTGCTCATCGACGCCTCCATGCGCAAGATGGACGGCGTGACCTTCCTCCGCACCCTCCGCCGCTCCGACCGTTCGACCCCGGTCCTGCTTATCGCCGGCGAATGCGACCGCGTCTCGGTTGTCGAGGCCGTCAAGGCCGGCGCCACGGACTACCTGGTCAAGCCGATCTCCCCCGAACATCTGGGCCAGCGCATCGCCGAGGCGGCGGCGCGGACCCGGTCGTCCGCCGCCTGAGCCAAGTTTCGTCGGCCCAAGTAGCAGCGTGGGGCTCGACTCGGGGGCCCGAGGGCCTGACAATTCCCTGTGAAATTCCCCCGCGCCGTGCTGAGCATGTTCATTGCCGCGGGTCTTATGGTGTGCGCCGGGGGCGTACGCGGCGACGACCCCCCCGCTCCCGCGCCCAACCCCGCGCCTGCGCCCGCGCCCACACCGGCCCCCAGCCCCGCGCCCCAGCCGGACCGCCCGCCCGACCCCGGGCCCGGCCCCGTGCCCGACGCCGCTCCGGCCGGCGACACCCCACCCGACCATCCCGCCCCGCCGCTGGACCCCGCCGACCCGCGTAACGACGAGGTCGACGCCACGGTCCTCTTGACCACCGGCGAGCGCATCACCGGCGTGCTCATCGAGGACAAGGTCCACGCCGTCAAGATCCGCGTCGGCGGCATCGCCACCACGTTCACCGCCGACCAGATCGACCAGGTGCAGAAGTCCGCACCGTTCCGCGAGCGCTACAAGCTCTTCAGCGAGTCCGCCGGCAACGACCCCGAGCAGATCCTCAAGGTCGCCGACTGGCTCGCGGCCCGCGAGCGCTACGAGCTGGCGCTCTACGAGGTTGAGCGGGCCCTGGCCGTCTCGCCCGCGAACGTCGACATCCGCCAGCGCAAGGACCGGCTCACCAAGCAGCTCGAGCTCATCGACAAGTCGCGCCGCGCCAAGGCCCCGACCCGGGAAGCCCCGTCGCCCTCGGCGCCCGGCCCCGCCCGCCCGACCGACGAGCCCGCCCGCGAGGTCTTCCCGCTGCTGACGCCCGAGCAGGTCAACGTCATGCGCATCTACGAGGTCGACCTGCGCGACCCCCCCAACATGGTCATCGAGCGCGCCACCATCCAGCGCATGATGGACGCCTACGCCGGCAACCCCCTCATCCCCGTCACCCGCGAGGGCCGCGACGCCTTCTTCCGCAAACGCCCCGCCGAGATCCTCGACGTCATGTTCCGCCTGCGGGCCCGCGAGCTCTACCCCGAGGTCAAGATCCTCGAGACTCCCCAGTCCATCCGCCGCTTCCGCGACGACGTCGAACGCGCCTGGCTCATCAACTCCTGCGCCACCACCGACTGCCACGGCGGCGCCCAGGCCGGCCGCCTGCGCCTCACCAACCGGCGGGCCGGCTCCGACGCCTCCGTCGCGACCAACCTGCTCATCATCGACCGCTTCCGCCTCGACGACGGCTCGCCCCTGGTCGATTACGACCGCCCGAGCCGCTCGCCCCTGCTGCAATTCGCCCTCCCGCGCGGGGACGCGCTCCGCAAGCACCCCCCCGTGCCCGTGCGCTCCGGCAGCCGCGTCGACGCCGTCAAGCCCGTCTTCCGCGACGCCAACGACCGGCGCTACCAGCTCACGCTCGAGTGGATCAAGTCCATGTACTCGCCGCGCCCGCAGTACCCGATCTCGTACACCCCGCCCGGCAGCTCGACCCCCCCCGCGCCCCCAACCCCCGCCCCGGGCATCCCCGCTCCCGCGCCGTCCCCCGCACCCGGCGGCGGAGCGTCCCCATCGCCCGCCCCGGCACAACCCGGGGGTTCCGCGGCCCCCGCCGACCCGGCCAAGACCCCGCCGGCCGGGCAGCCCGTGCCCCGATAGGTGCGTATGGACGCACGCCGGGGGCGTTTTCGGCTACAGTCACCGCCCACGCGGGCCGCCACCTGAGGCGATCCGGCACCCTCGGCGCTTCCAACCGCTCTCTTCGGGAGTTTGCATGACCCGACCGACCTTCGCTCGACGGCTCTCTGGAACCAACGGCCCGCGCGCCAGGGCCACGCTCGCCCTCGCGCTCGCCGGCGGCCTCGCCACCGCCCTTGGTGCCGGCGGCTGCGACCGCAAGGATCCCGCCGAGAAGGCCATTAGCGGCGCCAGCCGAACCCTGGGCGCCGTCGCCTCCGCCACCTCCGCCCCCGGCGCCGCCCCCAAGTATCTCGAGCCCGCCCTCGGCGCCGTCCGCAAGGACGCCAAGGACCTCGGCTCCAACCCATCGGCCTCCGACACCGCCTCCGCCGGCCTGCTCTCGGCTCGCGCCATCGGCGGCATCGCCGGCCTCAAGGCCGCCGAGGCCGCCGACCTCCAGGCCCAGGCCCGCCTGCTCTCGCTCGCGGTCTATGACAGCCTCGACACCTACATGCAGCAGGCGTCCGCGGCGACGGGCGTCGAACAGTTCGACCCCGCCCCCGAACTCAAGCGCCTCGCCGACGACGTCTCCGCCAAGGAGCAGGAGATCTCCAAGGCCGCCGGCGTCAAGCGCCAGCTCCAGGACGAGGCCGCCAAGCTCGAGTCCGACGCGCAGGCCGCCCTCACCGCCGCCCAGGCCGAGCGCACCGGCGAGGCCCAGATCCGGCGACAGGCCCAGGACGCCTCCGGCCAGGGCAGGACCGACCTCATCACCCAGGCCAACCAGCGCCGCCGCGCCGCAGACGGCCACGATAAGAAGGCCGCCGACCTGCGGGCCCAGCTCGCCGTCCTCACGCCGCGCATCGAGGGCGCCGACCGCGAGCTCGCCGCCCTCACCGGCCAGCGCAAGCTCCTCCAGGACGCCGTTGCTGAGATCCAGGCCCTCGCCCAGAACGCCAAGCTGTGGGCTACCGAGTCCCGCGCCGCCGCCGCGACCACCGCCGAGACCATCCGCGCCGACCTCGCCAAGCTCGATGAGATGCGGGCCAAGATCGAGGCCCCCGCCAAGGCCGCCACCGACGGCTACGCGAGCGCCGCCGCCGAGGCCCGCAAGGCCGGCCAGGGCGCGACCCGCGACGGCAAGTCCGCGACCACGCTCGCCGCCGCGGGATTCCAGGCCGACGGCGCCAGCGTTTTCGCCGCCCTCGCCGACTCGCACCGGGCCTACGCCGCCCTGCTCGAAGGCCTCGCCGCCGCCCAGCCGCCCCTGCCCGGCGCCGACAAGTACGCGAGCGCCGCCGCCGAGGCCCGCAAGGCCGAGACCGAGGCCCGCACCGCCGCCAACAAGCTCTTCGGCCAGGCGAAGGAAGCCATGGCCGGCGCCGGCGGGGGTGAGGACGTCAAGGCCGCCAACGAGCGCATCTCCGCCGCGCTCGACGCCCTCTCCAAGGGCGAGTCGATCCCCGCCTCCGGTTCCCTGCTCCTGGGCGCCGGGCCCAGCGAGGGCGCCGCGCCGGCCACCAGGAAAAACGCTCCCGCGCCCGCGGCGCCCAGCGCCCCCGGCGCCGAGGGCGAGATCCGTGCCATGCTCGGCTCGCTCGAAGAAATCCTGCAGTCGGGCGACATCGCAAGGATCGAGAAGACCATCATCCTGCCCGACGGCCCGGTCAAGGACCTGCTGCGGGCTCAGGTCGACGTCGACAAGGCCATCCGGGAAAAATTCAGCATCTCCGCCGACGAGGCGACCAAGCAGGCCGGCCTGCCCGGCGCCGCCGAGCAGCTCTCGGCCATGGGCCTTCCCGGGCTCAGTGCGATCGCCGTCAAGGTCGCCGGGCCCGACGCGGGAACCATTTCGTTCCCGATCATGGGCCAGAACGTCACCGTGCCCGTCAAGAAGTCCGGCGGCGCGTGGGCCCTGGACCTCGCCGGCTCGCAGGAGCTCAAGGGCATGTTCGGCATGATGGGCGGGATGTTCGCCCCCATGACCACGCAGATGAAGCAGTTCGCCGCCGACATCCGCGCCGGAAAGTACCCCGACGCCGTGTCCGCCATGCGCGCCATGGAAGAGGCCGCCAAGCGCGGCCCCGGCGGCGGCTGAGTCACGATCGGCCTTGCCCGCCACGGCGTCGGTTGACGCCGATTGTCCGGGTTCCGTACTTTTCCCGCTCCTCCGGCGCTCCGCCCCGCGTCTCCCCGGTCCGATCCACCCTTCCGCTTCACGCCACGCCCCACCATCCCTCATGCCGACGTCCCTTCGAACCGTGCTTCTCTCCCGACTCGCCGCGAGCGTGCTCGCGCTGGGCGCGACGTCGCTGGCGGCGCACGGCCAGCAGGGCCTGGGCGAAGCGGTGACCGAGGCCGCGCGCCTCTCCGACGACAACCAGCGCCAGATCCAGCAGTTCGTGGATCAGCACAAGGCCGACCTCGCCAAGGCCGCCGAGCCCGCCGCCGTCCGCGCCGCCCGCGTCCGCCTGATCGAGCCGCTCGTCAAGCCCACCGTCAGCGTCGAGTTCCGCCTCGCCTACAGCACCGCCCTGGTGCCGGTGCTCGAGCCCCTGGTGGCCGACAAAAGCGACTTCGTCGCCTCCAACGCCGTGCAGGTCCTCGGCGAGCTCGCCACCCCGCGGGCCGTCGACCAGGTGACGCGGGCCCTGTCCGACAAGCGCGCCGCCGTGCGCTTCAGCGCCGCCTACGCCGCCCAGCGCACCTTCGAAAACCTCATGCCCCCCCGCGGCGCGGGCCTCACCCCCGCCCAGGTCATCGCGGTCGTCGACGAGGTTTCCAACCGGCTCTCCAAGGAAGACGACGCCAACGTCACCCAGGCCCTCATCCTCGCCCTCGAGGCCGCCTCCTCCGTCCCGTCCAGCCAGCTCGCGGGCGTCCGGTCCCACGCCGTCGCCAACGCATCGGCCCGCGTCGCCGCCATCGCCAAGGCCGTTGACGCCAAGGGTCCGGTCTCCCCCGGCCTCCAAGCCGTGCTGTGGCGCACCAACCGCCTGTGCCGCACGGCCCTTACCGAGGCCCCCGCCAACGAGCCCCGCCTCTCAGCCGAAGCCCTCAAGCAGACCGGCGGCCTCGCCGGTCACTCCCTCGCCCTCGTCCGGCGCCGCCTCGCCGCCCCCCAGCCGCCCTCCGCCGACGAGCGCGACATGCTCGTCAAGGTCGTCGCCCTCGCCGAAGCCTCGTACTACTTCGCCCACAGCGCCATCGCCCGCGGCGACGTCGTCGACGCCAAGCTCGCCCAGGCCCTCACCGCCGGCGACGACGCCGGCTTCCGCTCAAAGGTCCTGGACATCATCGGCCCCCACGGCGCGCTCACCAGCCCGGCCTTCGGCTTCCCGCCCACCGAGTTCGTGAACGAGAAGCCCTGAGCCGGCAGCGCTCGCCCGCCCCGTTCCGCCCGCGCCGCCTACCGCCGGTGTAGGCTTCGGCCATGCTCAAGCTCGTGGTCCCGGTGCTGATTCTCATCGTCGCACTCGCGGCCACGGTGCTCAGCGACCGCCCGCAGCCCAAGGCCGATTTCACCTTCATCAACAGCGGTGACGTCGCCACCCTCGACCTGCAGAAGATGAGCTGGATGCAGGATTTCCGCGTCGCACGGATCCTCTTCGAAGGCCTCGTCAAGAACGACACCTTCACCTGGGACTACGCCCCCAGGCCCGGCGTTGCCGCATCCTGGGACATTTCCGACGACGGCCTCACCTACACGTTCCACCTGCGCCGCGACGCCCGCTGGTCCAACGGCGCCCCCGTCACCGCCGGCGATTTCGTCTACGCCTGGCGCCGCGCCATCCTCCCCGACGTCGGCAGCGACTATTTCAAGCTCTTCCAGCTCGTCGACGGCGCCCAGGAGTTCTACGAGTGGCGCACCGCGGCCCTCAAGAACTTCCGAAAGGGCCAGGACGACGCCGCCGAGCTCTGGCGCGAGACCGAGCGCACGTTCACCAAGCTCGTCGGCATGCGCGCCATCGACGACCGCACGCTCGAGATCCGGCTCGTCCGCCCCACGCCGTACTTCCTGGACGTCTGCGCCTTCGCCGTCGCCTACCCCGTCTACCCGCCGCTCGTGCGCCAGTACGAAAAGGTCGACCCCCGCACCGGTGAACTCAAGATCGAATCCGGCTGGACCAAGCCGCCCTTGCTCGTCTCCAACGGACCGTTCAAGCTTGTGCAGTGGCGCTTCAAGCGCGACATGCGCCTCGAGCGCAACGAGCACTATTGGAACCCCGGCGCCATCGCCATCGACTCGATCAACATCCCCTCCGTCGAAGACCCCAACGCCGCCGTCCTCGCATTTACTTCCGGCGGCGTCGACTGGGTCAGCGACGTCACCCCGCCCTACCGCGGCGACATCCTCGCCGACAAGCAGGCTTTCTACGCCGAGCACGCCGCCGAGGTCGCTGCCCTGCGGGCCCAGGGGCTCGACCAGCTCGAGATCGACCGGCGCCTCCCCGACGACCCGCGGGCCCACATCCACGCCATCCCCGCTTTCGGCACCTACTTCTACAACTTCAACTGCCAGCCCACGCTGCAGGACGGACGCGACAACCCCTTCCACGACCCCCGCGTCCGCCGCGCCTTCGCCATGGCGATCGACAAGAAGCGCATCGCCGACGAGGTCCGCCGTCTCGGCGAGCCCGTCGCCGGCTGCCTCACGCCCCCCGGTTCCATCGGCGGCTACGAGTCGCCCAAGGGCGTCCCCTTCGATCCGCCCGCCGCCCGCGCGCTGCTCGCCCAGGCCGGGTTTCCCGACCCCTCCGCCTTCATCACCGTCGAGATCCTCTTCAACAAGGACGCCGGCCACGACCTCATCGCCCAGGCCATCGCCAAAGACTGGCAGGAATACCTCGGCGTCCCCGTCGCCCTCGTGCAGCGCGAGATCAAGGTCTTCCGCAACGACCTCAAGAAGCAGAATTACATGGTCAGCCGCGCCGGCTGGTACGGCGACTACGGCGACCCCACCACCTTCCTCGAGCTCTCCCGCTCCACCGACGGCAACAACGACCGCAAGTACGCCAACCCCGAGTACGACGCCCTGCTCGACCGCGCAAGCGCCGAGCGCGACCCCGCCGCACGCCTGCGCATCCTTGAAGAGGCCGAGCGCATGATCGTCGAGCGCGACCTGCCCATGGTCCCCATCTTCCATTACAGCAACATCCAGCTCTTCGATGCGCACCGCCTCAGCGGCATCTCCACCCACCCGCGCCAGGAGCAGAACATGTACCTCGTCGACCTCCTCGACGACGACAAGGGCCCCAACCGCGCCCTGGCCCTGCCGCCGCGGGTCCGCGGATCCGGACGCGACCTGGGCGGGGCCCAACGCAGTACGGGCGAATCCGGCGAAGCGCCGCCCGCGCCCGCAGGGGGTGGCTCATGATGGGCCTCATCGTCCGCCGGCTCGCGCAGCTCCCGTTCATCCTGCTGGTCATCTACACGCTCACGCTCGCGCTCGCCTGGGCCGTGCCGGGCAACCCGCTCGAGAACCCCGAAGGCCGCCAGCCCCCGCCCGAGGTCGTCGAGGCGATGAAGCGCCACTACAACCTGCACAGCTTCTGGGCCTTCTACTGGTCGTACCTCGACAGCGCCCTGGGTGTGCGCTACGTGCGCGAGTCGCTCGAGCCCGCCGCACCACCGGGCGAAGCCGCGCCGTCCCGCTACGTCTTTGACCTCGGCCCCAGCCTCCAGTACGAAGACTGGCGCGTCAACGAGATCATCGCCGGCGCCCTGCCCGTGTCCGTCACCCTCGGGGCCGCGGCCATCCTCATCGCCGTGGTCGTCGGCGTCGCCGCCGGCGTCGTCGGCGCCGCCCGCCCCAACTCCCTCGCCGACATCGGCACCCTCACCGTCGCGCTCATCGGCATCAGCCTGCCCAGCTTCGTCAACGGCACGCTCCTGCTGCTGGCCTTCCCCGTCGCCCTGGGCATCGGCGGCGTCGCGTCCTGGGGCACGCTCCAGGACGCGATCCTGCCCGCCATCACCCTCAGCCTCCCATTCGCGGCGTACATCGCCCGCCTCACCCGCATGGGCATGCTCGAGCACCTGGGCAGCGACTTCATCCGCACCGCCCGCGCCAAGGGCGTCTCCGAATCGCGCGTGCTGCTCAAGCACGCCCTCAAGAACGCCTTCCTCCCCGTCCTCAGCTACCTCGGTCCCGCCACCGCACTCGCCATGACCGGCTCCTTCGTCGTCGAAAAAGTCTTCAACGTCCCCGGCATGGGCCAGCACTTCGTCAACGGCGTGCTCAACAAGGACCTCTTCCTCATCATGGGCGTCGTGCTCATCTTCGCGACCATGCTCATTGTGTTCAATCTCGTGGTGGATGTGCTGTATCGGTGGGTGGATCCGAGGATCGAGTGAGCGGAAAGTGAACGCGGAGGACGCGGAGGACGCGGAGAACGCGGAGGACGCGGAGAAAGTCGGAGAAGAGAATCTGCCGCATGTCGTTTGGAGCATCTCCGGTTCATCCTTGGCATCTTTGATTTCTGAAACTCAACTCGTCTCCGCGTTCCTCCGCGCTCTCCGCGTCCTCCGCGTCCTCCGCGTACCCGCCTCCGCTCCGTCCGCACTACCATGAGTCCCATGGATCGCCTCTTCGACGAGCGACGCTACCTCATCCCCTTCCGCTCCACGCTGCTCCCGCAGATCTTTACCGACACGCTCGTGATCGGCGCCGGCGTCGCCGGCCTCCGCGCGGCCATCGCCGCGGCCGAGCACGGCGAGGTCATCGTCCTCTCCAAGGATGAGCCCGCCCTCAGCAACACCGCCTGGGCCCAGGGCGGCATCGCCGCCGTCATGGACCCCGCCGACACGGTTGACGCCCACGTCGCCGACACGCTCGAGGCCGGGGCCGGGCTGTGCGACGACGACGTCGTCCGGCGCATCGTCGCCGACGGCCCCGCACGCATCCGCGAACTGCTCGCCTGGGGCATGCGCGCCGACGGCGCCGAGCCCGACCGCGGCGGCCTCGCCCTCGGGCGCGAGGGCGGCCACCACGCCTCGCGCATCGTCCATGCCCACGGCGACGCCACCGGGCGCGAGGTCTCCCGCTGCCTCGTCGAGCGCGTCCGCGCTCTCGCCGGCGCTAAGGGCGCCACCGACCGTCCCTTGCGCCTCTTCGTCGGCTGCTTCGCCCTCGACCTCATCACCCCGTCCCCCGAGCCCGGCTCCCCCGTGCTCGGCGCCATCACCCATCACCCGCGCTACGGCCTGCAGGTCATCTGGGCCAAGGCCACCATCCTCGCCAGCGGCGGCGCGGGCGTGCTCTTCCGCGAAACCACCAACCCGCGCGTGGCCACCGCCGACGGCATCGCCATGGCCCACCGCGCCGGCGCCTCCATCGCCGACATGGCCTTCGTCCAGTTCCACCCCACGGCCCTGTACCTCGCCGGCGCCAGCCGCGCCCTCATCTCCGAAGCCGTCCGCGGCGAGGGCGCGTACCTGCTCGACCAATCCGGCTACCGTTTCATGCGCGACGAGCACCCGCTCGCCGAACTCGCCCCGCGCGACGTCGTCGCCAGCGCCATCGTCCGCCGCCTCGCCAAGCACGCCGGCACCCACGTCAACCTCGACGTGCGCCACATGACCAACTTCAAGAGTCGTTTCCCCGGCATCGCCGAGGTGCTGGCAAAGTACGACCTCGACCCGGCCCGCGACCTCATCCCCGTGAACCCCGCGGCCCATTACACCATCGGCGGCGTGCGCACCGACGCCTGGGGCCGCACCGATGTGCCCGGGCTGTACGCCGTGGGCGAGGTGTCGTGCACCGGCCTGCACGGGGCGAACCGCCTGGCGAGCAACTCGCTGCTCGAAGGGCTCGTGATGGGCGAGGCGGCGGGCCGCGCCGCCGCGGAGCGCCGCACGGGGACCGCGCCGCACGCCCCGCCGGCGCTGGGCGCGGGCCTGAACGGCTCGTTGTCGGGGTCATCGGGCACGCCGGGCCCGAGCGGCTGGTCGGGCGTGGCCCCGCCCTTGCCGGTGCCGATCGTGAGCGACATCAGGCCCAGCCCGCTGGGCGACATCGACCTGGCCGACGTGCTCAGCTCGCTCCGCTCGGCGATGTGGCGCAACGCGGGCATCGAGCGCACCGGGCAGCGGCTCGCCGACGCCGCGGACATGATCGACTTCTGGGCCCGCTACACGCTCGACAAGATCTTCGACGACCCCGCGGGCTGGCAGACGCAGAACATGCTCCTGGTCGCGGCCCTGCTGGTGCGCAGCGCGGCGTGGCGCGAGGAGTCGCGCGGCTGCCACCGGCGCACCGACTTTCCCGCAACCTCCCCGGCCTTCCATGCGCACGACCTGTGGCGGCGCGGGTCGGCGGGCGCGACCGTCGCCCCGGTCGCGGAGGTGCACGTGTGAACCAGCGGGTACGGCGGGTCGACATCACGAGGCGGCGGACCGTTGCCGCGGGCGGTCTTGCGTTCGCGTTCGCGCTGGCCGCGGCCGGCGGGGCGGGCTGCGACTCGCAGGACAAGATCCTGCGGTACAAGCCGTTCTTCACGAACATCGAGGGCGCCGTGACCGCCACGCCGGCGATCGGGGCCGAGCCGGACGCGCCGGTGACCAACCGCTCGTCGACCGATCCCGAGTCGGCCGCGTCGTCGAGCGACGAGCCGGTGGACCCGAGCGCGCTCGCCGAGAGCTACTACGACCGGCTGGGGAAGCTGCCCGACAGCAAGATCCGGCTCGAGGCCGGCGACATCGGCACGCTGATCCGCCACCTGCGCTGGACGCTCGACACCGACCGCGACGAGGTGCTCGTCGACTGGCTGCTCGCCGAGGACCTGCTCACCGAGCTGCGCCAGCGCAAGCAGGAGCCGCAGGACTACGTCGACTGGCTGCACGACCACCGGCGCGACATCGAGGCGATGCTCGCGCGCATGCCCATGGCCGAGCGCTCGCCCACGGTCATCTACGAGCAGACCGGCAAGCGCCAGTACTGCGTCCGCCTCACGGGCTCGGCCCAGCGCGGCATGAAATTCACCGAGCTGTGGGTCGCGATGGAGCGCGGCAAGTACCGGCTGCTGTGGATTTCCTGACCGGCGCCGAGCGCGGTCCGGTCACTTCTTCGCCGCCTTCCACAGCGCGATGACGTCCTTCTCCTTGTCCGCAGGCACGCCGGGGGGCGCGATCTTCTTTTGCGTGTCCTCCGGCAGCGAGCGGTACCACGCGAGCGTCGCCTTGGCCGTGTCCGAGAGCGGGCGGAACGTCAGCCCGGCCTTGGTCGCCTTGGCGATGGTGCGACGGTGGAAGCCCGCGGTCTCACCGGTGGGCGGGAGCCACAGCGGGAAGGCCTGGGGCGGCACGCCCTGGGCGACGAGGAAATCCGCGTCGATGAACACCGGGGCGGCCGGTGTCTCGGGCGCGGGGTCGCGCGTGCCGGCGATGATGCCCTCGACGAACGTTTTCATGGGCATGCCGCCGGCGGGGCCGGTGACGTCGAACGTGCCGACGGTCTTCTGCTCGATGCAGCGGATGGTGAAGTCGGCGAGGTCGCGGACGTCGACGACCTGGATCGGGTCGTCGGGCGTGCCGGGGACGATGAACTCGCCGCCGCGGGCCGCACGAACGGGCCAGTGCATGAACCGGGCGGAGGTGTCGCGCGGGCCGACGATGAAGCCGGGGCGCAGGGCCGTGACGCGTCCGGGCATCGCGGCCTCGGCGGCCTTCTCGCACAGGGCCTTGCCGCCGCCGTAGTTCGAGAAGTCGGCGCCGAAGTCCTCGACGGCGGGGTCGGCGAGGGTCGCCAGATCGGCGGATTCGTCGGCGCCGGGCTTGTCGTTGTCCTTGTACACCGAGAGCGTGGAGATGAACACGTACTGCTTCACGTTCGGCGCGAGCAGTTCGGCGGAGGCCTTGACCATGCGGGGCCAGTAGCCGCTGGTGTCGATGACGGCGTCGAACGTCTTGCCCTCGAGTTGCGCGAGGCCCTTGGGGCTGCCGGGGGCGGGCTTGTCGCCGGCTTCGGGCTTGTCGCCGTCGTCGGCGGTTTTGTCGGGGTCGCGGTTCCCGTAGAGCACCTGCACGCCCTCGGGGATCACGCTGGGACGGCCGGCGTTCTTGCGCCGGTCTTCGGTGCGGCCGCGGTTGAAGAGGGTGACGGTGTGGCCGGCGGCGAGGGCGGATTCGGTGCACGCGGGCCCGAGGAAGCCGGTGCCGCCGAGGATGAGGATGTGCAGGCCCTTTCGTCGGGCGGCGGGGCGAAGACCCGCGGCCGCGACGGGCCGGTGCCCCAGGGCGGCGGCGGCGACGGCGCCGGAGGTGATCGCCAAGAACGAGCGACGTGAGGTGGTCATGGCCCGTGTGTAACGATTGGGGGCGTTTGGGTTGCATGTCTTGGCGGGTTCGCGGGGCGACGTCATCGTCGCATGGCGAGGACCAGGCCCATCAGGCCTGCGGCGGCGGCGAGGACTACGTAGAGGGCCGTGATCGCCACCACGAGCTTGAACCCGCCGAGCCTGCCGCCGGGCAGTCCGCAGGGGATGAGGGCCCAGACTTCGAGTTCGCGCCCGCAGGACGGGCACGCGCGTCCGGTGAGCCCGCGCAGGCGGGCCTTGCAGCCCGGGCACGCGGCGTCGTTCTGGGCGAGGTATTCGTGCAGGCGGCGGACTTCGTGCTGGTGTTCGCGCGGGGCGGCGAGGAACGCGAACCACGACTGGTCGATGGCGCGCCCGCACTCGGGGCAGGCGGCGCCGTCGAGGCCGAAGAGGTCGTAGCCGCAGTGGGGGCATCCCAGGTGCGTGTGGGCGAGATGGTCTTCGATGCGCCGGGCCCGATCTTCGCGGGTGAGCGCGTCCCATGGCGGCGTCACGGGAGATGATATCGAAGCGACGGCGTGCGAGAGGGTTAGAGCAGGTAGGCGACGGCGGCGGGCGGGCCGAACGCGGCGAGGAGCACGAGCGGGATGGTGTAGGCCGCGGAATCGTCGAGGTCTTCTTCGCACGCGGTGTTGAAGGTGATGAGCACGATGAAGACGAGGGTGATGAGGCCGCCGAGGCCCGACCCGGTGAGGGCGGCCTGGTACGACGAGGGGAGCAGGAGGATGGCCGCGAAGGCGCCGATCGCGAGCGGCGCGAGGGCGCGGACGCTGAGCAGCGTGAGCGGCTCGTCGAGGGCGTCCCAGATGATTTTCACCAGTGCGTAGGCGATGATCGCGGCGGGCCAGGTGATGAGCGTGCCGACGAGCATCCGCGGCCCTTCGTGCAGGCCGCCGGCGATGAGGAGGCCAACCAGGCCGATGACGATTCCGATAAGGGCTTTGCGGTATGACGTGCGTGCGACGGTGCGGGGGTCGTCGAGGAGACCGCCGTGCGGCCGCGCGATGGGCGTGTTGCACTCGGGGCAGTTCGGGCTCACCACGCCGTTGAGGTCGTAGCCGCACGAGCGGCAGGGGCGCGGGCGGTAGGCGTACTGGCCGTCGGGCTCGGGGCGCACGGGGGTGGAGCGCGAGCCGCGGGTGCGGTCGTAGCCGCAGCCGTTACAGACCACCGATTCGGGGCGCATGGGCCGGCGACAGAAGGGGCAGAAGGGCTTCTGCGTTGGCGGCCGGGGCACCACCGGCGCGATCGGGTCGGCCTCGAGGGGGATTGGCCCCGTGTCGGCCTCGGCCGGGCGCGGTCGGCTCGGTGGCTGGGCGTGCGGGTCGCCGGGCATACCTATCTCCAGCATACCGGAGGCGGGGTCGGCGGTGGCGTGCGAGTGGTAGCATGCATTCGAGCGTTTCATGGAACTGACCAGTCTTCGCTATTTCCAGGCGGTTGCGGCCGCGGGCCACATGACGCGGGCGGCGCACGCGCTGGGGGTGACGCAGCCGGCGCTGTCGGCGGCGGTGAAGAAGCTTGAGGCCGAGGTCGGGGCGCCGCTGCTGCATCGCACGGGGCGGGGCGTGGAGATCACGGAGGCGGGGCGGGTGTTTCTGGCGCATGCGGACGAGGCGATCCGGCAGGCGGACGCCGCGGCGCGGGCGGTGCGCGAGATGGTGGGGCTGGAGCGGGGGAGCGTGAAGATCGGGGCGGGAGCGACGGCGACGGAGTATCTGCTGCCGCCGGTGGTGTCGGCGGTGCGTCGCGACCATCCGGGGCTGACGTTCCGCGTGCGCGAAGCGGGCTCGAACGCGGTGGCGCTGGCGGTGCTGTCGGGGGAGCTGGACCTGGGCATCGTGACGCTGCCTGTGGATGTGCCGGGGTCGGATGGCCTGGCGCGCACGCCGCTGGTGGAAGACGAGTTGCGGCTGATCGAACCGGGTGATGCGGGGGCGCCGGCGCGCACGGACGGCTTTCGGTGGCGGGAACTGGCGGGGCAGCCGGTGGTGGGATTTGAGGCGGGTTCGGCGGTGCGTGGGGTCATTGACGCCGCGGCGGCAAAGGCCGGGGTGACGCTCAATTACGTGATGGAGCTGCGGTCGATCGAGGGGATCAAGCGGATGGTGGGGGCGGGGATCGGGTTTGGGTTTGTGAGCCGGTTCGCACTTGGGGATGGGGAGGGGCGGGCGTGCCGCGAGGGGAAGCTTGCGCGCCGGCTGGTGATCGTGAAGCGCAGGGACCGGGGTTTGTCGGGGGCGGCGGGGGAAGTGGAGGCGCGGCTGCTGGGGGCGATGCCGAAGGGGCGGGAGCGGGCGCGGGGGAAGTGACGCGTGGTGCGCGGATGCGGGGGTTTACGCGGCGCGTGGGTGGAGTGGGGAATAGAGGGCCGTGCCGACGGCGGCGAGGAGCGTGGAAGCGCGGCGCGGGGTGTGTGAGGGGGCGGTGTCGGGGATGGCGCTGGTGTGCGGAGCGGGGGCGGGAGGTGCGGGAGTGTGCGCGAGCGGGGCGTTGGGCAGGGGAGGCGCGTGGGCTGCGGTCGTGGCGGCGTTGGCGGGGGTGGGGTGAGGTGTTGGCGCGGGTGGTTGCGCGCGCGGGGGGTTCACCCCGGGCTTGCGCCCGGGGCTCGTTTGGGGCATCGCCAGGCGAAGCACGGCGGTGGCGGCCATGCGCTTGTCGCGGACGGCCGACGCCTTGTCCTGCATGATCGACAGGAGGGTGTCGAAAGCGAGGCGGACGGCGCGGGCGAGGTCGGCCTGGGGGATGAGTGCGGGGAGCGACGGGGAGAGGGTGGGCGGCATGCGTTGTATTTTCTTGAAGCGAGGTGGGAACGCAAGAGGGGAGTGCGAAGTGGCGCTTTTTTGCGCGCAAAGGCGCTCCTCCGGGTCGGGGGAGCCCGGGAGGCGGGGCCACTACCGTCGGGTCGACAACCAGCACGAGCCACGACGAGGAACGCGCTCGGGCGTCCTTCGCGTCCTGGGATCCTGGACGATGTGGGGCGGTATCACGGAGACGCGGCGTTGATTCCTGGACCCCGGAGCCCCCTTTGTCCATGACGGCCGAGAGCGTCTGGTTCATCACGGCCTGGGGCCTCGTCGGGCTCGCGGGCGTTCTTGCGGTGTGGGCACTGTGGGGCGATCGGATCAGGCACATTCGGCGTGGGCTGCCGGCGCGCTGCCCCACGTGCTGGTACGACATGAGCGTCAGCCGGCCGAACGAGGTGGGCGCCTACCAGTGCCCCGAGTGCGGCAAGCTCGCACGCCACGAACGTCGGCTTCACCGCTCCCGTCGCCGCTGGTGCTGGCTTCTGCCGGTGCCGCTGGCGCTCGCCGGCGCGTGGTGCGCGGCGTGCATACCGGAGGTCAACGCCCGGGGGTGGTGGGCGATGGCGCCGCGCCCAGCGCTGTTCTGGGCATTGCCGGAGGTTCAGCCCGGTCGCCCTCCGTCGGCTTCTGCGGGCCAGTTCAGCGCTGCCGAGGAACTCCGCGTTCGCGTGCTGGGGGAGTTTGACGAACTCGTTCCGCTGTACTGGCCGGAACGTGTCCTGCTGAGGAACCGGGCCGTCGGCGTGCTGGCGCGCGACGACGCGAGCGACGCGGCCCGCGTCACGGCCGCGCACGTCCTTGTGCGGCTCGACGCCGACGCCTTGCGGTCGGCTCCCGAGCGAGGGCGTGCGAACGTGATTCTCGCGAAGATGGAGCTGACGTACGCGAGCATGCGGAGCTTCCGCTGCCGCGGCACCGTGTTCGGGAACATCGGAGCCCGCGACGAAAAGCCATTCCTGATCGCGATGCAGCGCCCTGACAGGTTCCGGTTTGAGTTCATGGACGGATTCCCCTTCGAGCTGACGCTCACCAAGCGGTACGCGATCTGGAAGGACGGGCCGACAGTCCACTCGTGGTGGACCATTCAACCGGGGACGGAAACGCTGAATGATCTCTCGCTCGCCTTGTCGGCGGCCACGGGTGTTTCCAGTGGATCGGCCTACGCCGTGCCCTCGATGCTCCTGACTGACGTGATGAAGGGATCGCGGTTTTCACGGATCGGCGCACCGGAGCTGCTGGAGGATGGGCCGGTCGCGGGGCGCGACTGCTACCGCGTGCGTGGCTCGTTCAGATCGACCGCCGCCGAGACAATGTGGATCGACAAGGAGACGTTCATGCTCCTGCGCCACGATGACTTTCTCGGGATGACCACCGTGTACACGCCGGAGCGAGACGTCCCGATCGACCCCGCCTGGTTTCAGTTCGACCCGGACAGGCAGGACTTGTCGCCACTGCAAGATCCGGGGCGACAGCCGCGCCCCGAAGGGATGCCTCCACCGGGGTCGGCAATGGAGACGTTCCGTCGAGGTCGCTAGGAATTCTGACCTTCGCCGAGCCTCACGTCGGGCGTCGAGGGCGATGGCCGTTGCCGTGGCTTGAAGGCGGGGCACGGGGACTCACGCACCACGGGCCGCGGTCAAAGCCCGGCGGCGGGTGGTGGCACCCTGATGCGGAGCGATGCGAGGTTTGGCGGAGCTTCGGGTCCGGCGTCCTGATTGCGGGGGCGCGGAACGCCTCCCCCTCGCTTGATGGGCTGGACGCCCATCAAGCATGCCCCCTCCGCCGTTGGCGGAGGGGGATCTTCGGCGGAAGAGGATCGAGCGGAGATTGGTCAGGCGATCGTGACGCTCTTGTCGAGGTAGACGTCCTGGACGGCGTTGAGGAGGGCGACGCCGTCGTTCATGGGCTTTTGGAAGGCTTTGCGGCCGGAGATGAGGCCCATGCCGCCGGCGCGCTTGTTGATGACGGCGGTGGTGACGGCTTCGGCGAGGTCGCCGGCGCCGTGGCTTTCGCCGCCGGAGTTGATGAGGGGGATGCGGCCCATGTAGCCGTTGGCGATCTGGTAGCGGCAGAGGTCGATGGGGTGGCCGCCGTGGCCGGTTTCGTCGGAGCCGGCGAGGTCGGTGTAGACGCGCTTGTCCCACTTGCCGTAGGAGGAGCCACCGGCGTTGAGGGCGGCGTAGCCGCCGTTGTTGGTGGGGAGCTTCTGCTTGATGATGTCGGCCTTGATGGTGGCGCCGAGGTGGTTGGCCTGGCCGGTGAGGTCGGCGGAGGCGTGGTAGTCGGTGGGCTTGCCCGCGTTGGGGCCGTCGGCGGACTTGACTTTGAAGGCGTTGTTGCGGGTGTAGCACCACAGGACGGTGACGAGGCCGTAGTTGTGGGCTTCCTCGAACATGTCGCTGACGTAGGCGATCTCGTCGCGGGCGGAGTCGTTGCCGAAGTAGATGGTGGCGCCGACGGCGACGGCGCCCATCTCGTAGCACTGGCGGACGGAGCCGAAGTAGCTCTGGCGGTGCACGTTGGGGTAGGTGAGCATCTCGTTGTGGTTGAACTTGACGAGGAAGGGGATCTTGTGGGCGTACTTGCGGCTGACGGAGGCGAGGACGCCGATGGTGGAGGCGACGGCGTTGCAGCCGCCCTCGATGGCGAGCTTGACGATGTTCTCGGGGTCGAAGTAGGCGGGGTTGGGGGCGAAGCTGGCGCCGGCGGAGTGCTCGACGCCCTGGTCGACGGGGAGGATGGAGACGTAGCCGGTGCCGGCGAGGCGGCCGGTGTTCATGATCATCTGGAGGTTGCGGAGCACGACCGGCGTGCGGTCGGTCTGGCTGAAGACGCGGTCGACGAAATCCGGGCCCGGCAGGTGCAGGGACGAGCGGGGGAGCGTGCGGGACTCGTGGTTGAGCAGGGACGCGGCCTGGGGGCCCAGGAGGGCTCGGATGTCGGTGGGCACGGCGGGATCCTCCATCAGATAGACTGGCATCAGATAGACTTGACTCGAATGCGGACGCGGCATCCTACGCGTGTGAACGGCCGTTTTGGCCCGGCGGCGCGGCTCGCCCTGGCGTGTGCCGTCGCGGGCGTGCCGATCCGGGTGGCGATCGCGATGCCGGCGGCCGACGCGGGAGGCCAGACGGGGTGGTACGCGTTCCTGCATTTCACGCAGGGGGTGGAGTTCGTGGCGCTGGTGATCGGGCTGCAGGCGATCGCCATCGGGCTGCTGTTCTGGCAGTTGGCGAGGCGGCGGCGGGCCGAGCATGCGCTGCGGGAGAGCGAGGTGCGGCTGGAGCGGGCGGTGGAGGGGTCGTTCCTGGCGATCTGGGACTGGGACATCGAGCGGGACAAGACCACGTGGACGGGGCACCTGCCGGCGCACCTGACGCCGGGGCCGGACCCGGAGACGGGCAAGGGCTCGCTGTGGGAGGTGTCGCTGCACCCGCAGGACGCCGCGGGGGTGCGCGGGGCGCTGAAGGACCATCTCGAGCGTGGGACGGCGTATGACGTGGATTACCGGCTGAAGATGCGGGACGGGAGCTACCGGTGGTTCCGCTCGCGGGGCCAGGCGCATCGGGACGCGGGGGGCAAGCCGGTGCGGATGTACGGGACGCTCACGGACATTACCGACCGCAAGGCGGCGCAGCACGAATTGCGGGAGCGTGAGCGGTTCATCGAGCTGGTCGCGGAGGCGGCGCCGACGCTGCTGTACGTGTACGACCTGCGGCTGGACCGGGTGGTGTTCGCCAACGGGCGGACGCTGACGATGCTGGGCATTTCCGGGGCCGAGATGCGGACGCTGGGGGACCGTTTCCTGGCGACGGTGATGCACCCGGACGACTTCGCGGCGTATCCGACGCACCTGCAGAAGCTGCTGCGGGCGGCGGACGGCGAGGTGGTGCGGCTGGACTATCGGGTGCGGGCGTCGGGGGGGTATCGGTGGCTGAGCGGGCGGGAGATGGTGCTGGCGCGGGACACGGACGGGAGCGTGCGCCAGATCGTGGGCGTGGCGGTGGACATCACGGAGCAGCGGGCGGCGGAGGATGCGCTGCGGACGAGCCAGGAGCGGTACGAGCTGGCGGTGCGGGGGAGTTTCGACGGGATCTGGGACTGGGACGTGCGGTCGGCGCGGGTGTATTACTCGGCGCGGTTCAAGGAGCTGCTGGGGTACGACGAGGCGGAGTTTCCCGACGTGCTGGACTCGTGGGAGAGCCGGGTGCACCCGGATGACCGGACGGGGGTGGTGAGCGGGCTGGGGGAGCACCTGCGGGAGCGGCGGCCGTTTGACCGGGAATTCCGGATGCGGACGCGGAGCGGGGAGTATCGGTGGTTCCGTGCGCGGGGGCAGGCGGTGTGGAACTCGGCGGGTGTGGCGACGCGGATGGCGGGGTCGCTGACGGACATCACGGACCGTCGGGCGGCGGAGCAGGCGGTGCGGGCGAGCGAGCAGCGGCTGAGCGCGCTGGTGGGGCGAGCGCCGGTGGGGATCATCGTGTGGACGAGCGAGTTCACGGTGGCGGGGTGGAACCCGGCGGCGGAGGAGATCTTCGGGTACACGCAGTCGCAGGCGGTGGGGATGCCGGCGTGGCGGATCGTGCCGGGGGCGGCGCGTGAGCAGGTGGGGCAGATCTGGTCGGCGCTGCTGTCGGCGACGGGCGGGATGAATTCGACGAACAAGAACATCCGCTCGGACGGGCGGGAGATCATGGTGTCGTGGTACAACGCGCCGCTGGTGAACGACGCGGGGGTGGTGACGGGCGTGGTGAGCGTGTGCGCGGACATCACCGAGAGCCTGGCGGCGCAGGAGGCGCTGCGGGCGAGCGAGGAGCGGTATCGGCTGCTGTTTGACCGCAATCCGTGCCCGATGTGGGTGTACGACATCGAGTCGCTGCGGTTCCTGGACGTGAACGAGGCGGCGATCGCGCACTATGGGTATTCGCGCGAGGAGTTCCTCGCGATGACGATCGGGGACATCCGGCCGGCCGGGGACCTGGAGCGGCTGGCGGAGCAGGTGGCGGCGCCCGGCGGGGACGTGCGGCCGGCGGGGGTGTGGCGGCACGTGCAGAAGAACGGGCAGGTGATCGAGGTCGAGGTGACGAGCTACTCGATCGACTTCGACGGGCGGAGCGCGCGGCTGGTGCTGGCGATCGACGTGACGGAGCGGCGGGCGGCGGAGAGGAAGCTGCGCGAGAGCGAGGAGCGGTACCGGCTGGTGATGCGGGCGACGTTCGAGGCGGTGTACGACTGGAACATGCGGGACAACGTGCTGACGTGGGGGGAGAACGCGGAGCGGCTGTTCCGGCTGCCGGAGGGGGGGCTGGGGCGGGAGATCACGGGGTGGGAGTCGCGGATCCACCCGGACGACCGGGACGCGGTGATGGCGAGCCTGAACGCGGCGGTGAAGGGCGACGCGGTGAACTGGTGGTGCAAGTACCGGTTCAAGCGCGGGGACGGGTCGTGGGCGATGATGTCGGACCGGGCGTGGCTGGACCGGGACGGGTCGGGGGGGCTGCGGCGCATGATCGGCGCGATGCAGGACATCACGGAGCTGCACCTGGCGGAGGAGGCGCTGCGGGCGAGCGAGGCGAAGCTGCGCGAGGCGCAGCGGATCGCGCGGCTGGGGAACTGGGAGCTGTCGGTGCGGACGGGGCGGGTGCGGTGGTCGGAGGAGGTGTTCGGGCTGTTCGAGCGCGACCCGGCGCTGCGGGAGCCGTCGTTCGAGGAGAGCCTGTCGTACTACGCGTCCGAGTCGCGTGAGCGGCTGCGGGCGGCGGTGGAGCGCGGGATCGCGCGGGGCGAGGGCTCGGAGCACGACCTGGAGGTGCGGCTGGCGCAGGGGCGGACGGTGTGGCACCACGCGGTGATCCGGCCGGTGACGGGGCGGGGCGGGGCGATCGAGAAGCTGGCGGGGACGGTGCAGGACATCACCGAGCGCAAGGCGGCGGAGGATGCGCTGCGGGCGAGCGAGGCGCGGACCTCGGCGGTGCTGGACGCGATGCCGGACCTGATGTTCCGCATCGACCGGCGGGGGACGTACCTGTCGTACCACGCGCCCAACGAAGCGGACCTGATGGCGCCGCCGACGCAGTTCCTGGGACGGACGGCCCGGCAGGTGATGGCGACCAAGCTGGCCGAGCAGTGCATGGAGAGCCTGGAGCGGTGCCTGCGCTCGGGGGAGGTGGTGACGTACGAGTACGAGATCACGGGCCCGACGGGGCGGACTCGTGCCTGGGAAGTGCGCATGGCGCCGTGCGCGGCGGACGAGGTGGTGGCGCTGGTGCGCGACGTGACGGAGCGCAAGACGGCGGAGCGGCGGCAGTCGCTGATGCTGGCGGAGCTGGATCACCGGGTGAAGAACAACCTGGCGGCGGTGCTGTCGATCGCGGAGCAGACGATCCGCTCGTGCGAGACGATGAGCGACTTCAGCGAGACGTTCACGGGGCGGCTGCGGGCGATGGCGCGGATGCACGCGGCGCTGGCGCGGACGAAGTGGGAGGGGGCGCGGCTGGCGGACCTGATCCGCCCGGCGGTGGAGGCGTACGTCGCGACGCGCGGGCCCACGCTGGAGACGCGCGGGGAGGACGTGGTGCTGCCCGCGCGGGCGGCGCTGCCGGTGGCGATGGCGCTGCACGAGCTGGCGACGAACGCCGCGAAGTACGGGGCGTTCTCGACCGAGGGCGGGCACGTGAGCCTGACGTGGGAGACGACGGCGAGCGAGACGGGGGAGCGGGTGCTGCACGTGGTGTGGCAGGAGTCGGGGGGGCCGCCGGTGCGCAATCCGGACCGGCGCGGGTTCGGCAGCGAGCTGATCAAGGGGGGCATCGCGTACGAGCTGCGCGGGAACGTCGAGCTGCACTTCGACGAGGCGGGCGTGCGGTGCGACATGAACATCCCGCTGGTGGACGACCCGGTAACCACGCGGCTGGAGGTCGGCAATCCGTAGGCGTGCGGGGAGCGGCGGCGGGCTGCTGTGGCAAGAGGGGAAGGCGGTGCGGCGCGTGCAGACGCGAATGTGCGGCTGGGCGCGCGGGGCGTGCAACCGCGCGGCGTCACCGGGCGTACAGAGCGCCCCGATCGCCAAAAACACCGGGAATTCCCGCTCGGAACGCGCGGTCGAATTCCCGTGCAAAATCGGCGGCGCGGGCTTGCACGCCGGGCGGCGTGTGCTCTGATTAGTCGCGTACGCGGTGCGGCTCGGTCGAATGGAGCCCCGGCGGCCACCCACCCGCCGAAGCGAGCGCACACGCGACGGGACGCGGGCACAGCCCGGCGAGTCCCGGGTCGAATCTACGGTCCGCCGACGCGGGCCGGTGGGAGTTCACGGATCGTTGGCTCGGGCACGGACGCCCGCGGCGCATGCGGGATTCTTCTCGCGGCGATGGTCTTTCACGTCGCTCCCGCGCTTGCCCTGCGCCGCTCGCGTACCGCCCGGTCGTCCGAGTGTCGGTGTGTGTGCTCCAAGCGCCGCGACGCGCCCAAGACGCCGCTGCGCGCAGCCCCTCGAGGTGCAGAGATGTCCCTTGCCCGCCTGTCAGCGTGTCGACGCGTTCCGGTGTCCGCCCAGCTCGCCGCACTCGGTGTGTTCCTCCCCGCCGCCGGCGCCTGGGCGGCGCCGGACTTTTCCTACGGCACGTTCGCGCCGGCGTCGGGCGTGACGGTGAACGGCGCGGCGGGGTTTTCGGGCGGGGCGTTGCGGCTGACGCCGGCGTCGGCGCAGCAGTCGGGCTCGGCGTGGCACTCGGCGCGGGTGCCGGTGGCGGCGGGGTTCACGTCGAGCTTCTCGTTCCGCGCGTCGGACATGGGGGGTTCTGGGGACGCTTCGGGGCACGTGGGGGCGGACGGCTTTGCGTTCGTGATCCAGCCCGTGTCGACGGGCGCGGTGGTGCTGGGAGCGAACGGGCGGGGCGGGAACATCGGCTATTCGTCGCTGGCGCGGGCCGTGGTCGTCGAGTTCGACACGTGGTTCAACGGGCCGGCGACGGCGATCGAGCCCGACGGGCACCACGTGGCCCTGGTGTCGGGCGGGATGGGCCCGGTGTGGGCGTCAACGGGGACGATGGCGGTGGGGTCGCTCGAGGCCACGCTTGCCGACGGGCTGCTGCACGAGATCACGGTTGACTACGACGGCTCGGTGCTCGAGGTGATCGTCGACTCGCGCTCGGTGCTGTCGGCGCCGATCGACATCGGGTCGACGCTGGGGCTGAGCGACGGGGGCGCGTTCGTCGGGTTCACGGCCGCGACCGGCGGAGGGTGGGAGAACCACGACATCGTCGAATGGGACTTCGCGACGGTCCCCGGGCCGGGCGCGACGGGAGCGCTGGCCCTGGGCGCGGCGATCGCCGCGCGCCGGCGGAGGCCGCGGTAGCGCGGGGGCGGGCGGCGACCGGAGGCGCCGCCCGTACCCGCCGCTCCCGACCCCCGGGCTTCCACCCCCCGGGGGAGGGGATTGAACTCCTGACCGGGAAGGTCGGGCGTCTCGCTGGAGGAGATGCCGGGCGATGTTTCGCGTGTGTTTGCCGCTCGACTCGCCCACGCGGCTGCGGGGCCGATCCTGAGGATCGGCCCCGCGCCGTTTTTGACCCCGGGGGTGCGCGAGCGACGATTCAAGGGAGCGAGGGGCGTGCAAGGCGCGGGCGGCAAACCCAACAAATCCCGGGGGCGTAGCAAAGCCGTGACGACAGCGACATCGATGACACCGGTTCAGGACCGACGCCGCCAGCGGGTGTGGATCCCGTTTATGGCGGCGGCGCTGGTGTTTGTGGGGCTTGCGGCGTATCTGCGGGTGGTGGAGCACGGGGCGCTGCCGGGTGGGGCGGCGAGCGGGGAGGACGGGGTGAATCCCGGGGCCGCGCTGCCGCCGATCACGGTGGACAGGTTGGTTCACGCGGCGAAGCTGGTGACGGTGGAACTCGACGCGGCGGTGACGTCGGAGGCGACGGACGAGTCGTGGCGTGGCGATGTGGATGCGCAGGTGACGGTGCCGGTGCGGTACTCGTACGGCGTGGACCTGTCGGGGCTGGAGCCGGGCGACATCGCGTACACGCGGCTGTTGAACGCGTACCGGCTGCGGGTGCCGGCGCCCAAGCGGCTGTCGATCGAGATCCGGCCGGACGCGGAGCTGTCGTCGTCGGTGGAATTGGGGTGGGCGCGGTTCCGCAGCCGTGCGGGGGAGCACTACCTGAACGTGGCGCGTCGCGGGTTGTACACGGCCGCGGCGAAGCACAGGCTCGATGACCAGCAGCGCGAGTTCGTCGAGCGGGCGACGCGGGAGCAGCTCGAGGCGCTGGTGCGGGCGATCGCGGGGCCGGACGTGGGGGTGACGGTGACGTTCTCGGAGACCGAGTGGTGACGACGCCGCTGCGCGTCGCGCGGGCGCTGCTGGCGGCCCGCTGGAACATCGTGCGGCTGGTGATCGCCGGCACGCTGCTGTGGTACTTCGCGGCCGACTCGGGGGCGCGGCTGGCGCGGCTGGCGCTGGCGTCGCTGCCGGACGTGGACTACGCGGCCGAGGCGGAGAAGCTGCGGGAGATGGGGCATTACGGCGAGGCGGTGGTGGTGCTGGACGCGGCGCTGGCGGAGTCGTCGCCTTCGGACGCCGCGGCGGCCGGGCAGCGGGCGCGGCTGCTGGCGCAGCGGGCGCGGATCCAGGAGGAGCAGTCGAGCTACACGCGCCGGGCGGTGGAGGTGGCGAGCGGGGCGATCACGGGGTCGGGCGAGTCGCTCGAGTCGCTGGTGGGGGCGGTGGCGGCGGACTTCTTCGTGGTGGGGGATGTGCGCGACCTGGTGATCCAGTCGGCGCGGTACGCGCGCGACGGCGACGCGGACGAGGTGATCGTGGCGCTGTCGGCACTGGGGATCGCGACGACGCTGGCGCCGCAGGTGGATTGGGCTCCGGCGATGTTCAAGGCTGCGCGCCGGGCGGGGGCGCTCGGCAAGGGGCTGGCCGACGAGATCGTGCGGCTGGTGCGGATGGGGGAGAAGACGAAGCTGGTGGCGCTGATGGAGTACGCCGCGGGGATCGCGCGACGGTCGAGCCCGGCGACGGCGACGCGGGTCCTCAAGCACGCGGGGAGCGCGGACGACATCGGGCTGTTTGCGCGGTTCGCGGAGCGGGCGGCGGCGCGGGGCAAGCCCGGGGCGCTGGCGCTGGCGGTGACGGGCGACGCGGGCGCGGACGTGCTGCGCGCGGCTGCGCGGCAGGGGTCGCGCCTGGGGGTCGAGGCGGCGGACGACCTGGTGCTGGCGGCGGCGAAGAAGGGGCCGCGGGGGGCGGCGCTGCTGTCGAGCAAGGTGGGGGCGCGGCTGCTCAAGCCGCACCCGCTCGTGGGGCTTTTGAAGGGGTTTAGCAAGGGGACGCTGCCGGACGCGGCGGCGAAGGCGCTGGCGCGGCTGGACCCGTACGGGTGGGTGGTGCTGCCGGGGCTGGCGGCGTGGACGCTGCTGGAGATGGTGTGGCTGGGGGGGCGGGTTGGGCGCGGGGTGCGGGCGGGGTAAACGATGTGGCGCGGCGCATGAAAGGGGCCGGGCGATGTACCCGGCCCCTGTAGTTCCTGTGATGAGCGAGACTCTGCACTCGCCTGCGCTCGCGGCTCTTACACGGTCACCGTCTTGCGGGTCTTGCTTTCGTTGAGGAGGCGGCGCAGGACGGTGTGGAGTACGCCGCCGTTGCGGTAGTACTCGGCTTCGACGGGGGTGTCGATGCGGCAGCGGGTGGTGAAGTCGAGCTTCGAGCCGTCCGGGCGCGTGGCGGTGACCTTGATCTCGCAGCGGGGCTCGATGAGCCCCTCGGTGCTCACGGGCACGTGGATGTCGAAGGCCTCCTCGCCGGTGAGGCCGAGGGTCGCGGCGTTCTGGCCGTCCATGAAGTTGAGCGGCAGCACGCCCATGCCCACGAGGTTCGAGCGGTGGATGCGCTCGAAGCTCTCGGAGATGACGGCCTTGACGCCCAGCAGCAGCGTGCCCTTGGCGGCCCAGTCGCGGCTGGAGCCCATGCCGTAGTCCTTGCCGGCGAGGACAACGAGCGGGGTGCCTTCCTTCTGGTAGTTCATGGCGGCGTTGTAGATGAAATCGATCTTGCCGGCGCCGGCCCTGGACATGTCGCGGGTCCAGCCGCCTTCCTTGATTTTGCCGGTGGCGGGGTCTTTGGCGAGGGCGTTCTTGATGCGGGTGTTGGCGTAGGTGCCGCGGGTCATGACGCGGTCGTTGCCGCGACGGGAGCCGTAGGAGTTGAAGTCGGCCTTGCGGACGCCGAGGCTCTTGAGGTATTCGCCGGCGGGGGAGGCTTCGGCGATGTCGCCGGCGGGGGAGATGTGGTCGGTGGTGACGGAGTCGCCCATGACGGCCAGGGCGCGGGCGCCCGTGATAGCGCCGGGGGTGCCGGGCGTGTCGGCCATGCCGACGAAGTAGGGGGGGTGCTGGATGTAGGTGGACTTCTCGTTCCAGGCGTAGAGCTCGCTCTTGGACACGGGGACCTTGTTCCACTGCTCGTTGCCGTTGAAGACGTTGCCGTACTCCTTGCGGAACTGCTCGGGGGAGAGGCACTGGCTCTTGACGTCCTGGACTTCCTTCCAGGTGGGCCAGAGGTCCTTGAGGAAGACGGGCTTGCCGTCCTTGCTCGTGCCGAGGGGTTCGGTGGCGAGGTCGATGGCGACGGAGCCGGCGATGGCGTAGGCGACGCAGAGCGGGGGGCTGGCGAGGTAGTTGGCCTTGACGGATTGGTGCACGCGGCCCTCGAAGTTGCGGTTGCCGCTGAGGACGGAGGCGACGCAGAGGTCGCCTTCCTTGATGGCGGCCTCGACCTCCTCGGGGAGGGGGCCGGAGTTGCCGATGCAGGTGGTGCAGCCGTAGCCGACGGTGTTGAAGCCGATGGCGTCGAGGTCGGCGGAGAGGCCGGCCTTGTCGAGGTAGGCGGTGACGACCTTGGAGCCGGGGGCGAGGCTGGTCTTGACCCAGGGCTTGCGGGTCAGGCCCAGGGCGCGGGCCTTGCGGGCGACGAGGCCCGCGGCGATGAGCACGTCGGGGTTGCTGGTGTTCGTGCAGCTGGTGATGGCGGCGATGACGACCGCGCCGTGGGTGATCGTGCTGGGGGGCGTGGCGCCGGGGTGCTTCACGGTGCCCGAGGCCCCGAAGATCCTGTCGGCGGGCATGCCGAAGGACGTGTTGCCCAGCGGCGCGGCCATGGCCTTGAAGAACTCGGCCTTGACGTTCTTGAGTTCGACGCGGTCCTGCGGGCGCTTGGGGCCGGCGAGCGAGGGCTGGACGGTGGAGAGGTCGAGTTCGAGGACGTCGGTGAACTCGGGCTCGGGGGCGCCGGGGGTCCAGAAGAGGCCGTTGGCCTTGCAGTAGGCCTCGACGAGGGCGACGGTGGCGTCGTCGCGCCCGGTGAAGCGCATGTAGTCGAGGGTGGCCTGGTCGATGGGGAAGAAGCCCATGGTGGCGCCGTACTCGGGGGCCATGTTGGCGATGGTGGCGCGGTCGGGCACGGACATGCTGGCGAGGCCTTCGCCGAAGAACTCGACGAACTTGTCGACGACGCCCTTCTTGCGGAGGATCTGGGTGACGGTGAGGACCAGGTCGGTGGCGGTGGTGCCCTCGGGGAGTCGGCCCTTGAGGCGGAAGCCGATGACCTCGGGGGTGAGCATGTAAATGGGCTGGCCGAGCATGACGGCCTCGGCCTCGATGCCGCCGACGCCCCAGCCGACGACGCCCAGGCCGTTGATCATGGTGGTGTGCGAGTCGGTGCCGACGCAGGAGTCGGGGTAGGCGACGGTCTCGCCGGTGGTCGTGCAGGGGCGGGTGAGCACGCCGGGGGCGAGGTACTCGAGGTTGACCTGGTGGACGATGCCGGTGGCGGGGGGGACGCAGGTGAAGTTGTTGAGCGACTGCTGGCCCCATTTGAGGAACTCGTAGCGCTCGCTGTTGCGCTCGAACTCCTTGCCGGCGTTGATGGTGAGGGCCTGGGCGGAGCCGAAGGCGTCGACCTGGACGGAGTGGTCGATGACGAGGTCGCACTTGACGAGGGGGTTGATGAGAGTGGGGTCGCCGCCGAGGGGCTTCATGGCGTCGCGCATGGCCGCGAGGTCGACGACGCAGGGGACGCCGGTAAAGTCCTGGAGGACGACGCGTCCGGGCATGAAGGGGAGTTCTTCCTTGACGGGGGCCTTGGCGTTCCAGTTGGCGAGGCCGGCGACGTCGTCCTGGGTGACGATGAAGCCGTCGACGTTGCGGAGCATGGCCTCGAGCAGGACCTTGATGGAGTAGGGGAGCCGGTCGACGTGGCCGATCTTCTGGTCCTTGAGGGCGGAGAGGGCGAAGTAGGTGTAGGTGCCGTGCTTGGTGGAGAGGGTGCGGCGGGAGTTGAAGGGGCTGGGGCCGGGCATGGAGAAGCTCCTGAGCGGGACGGGATGCGTGCGATCCGTATGAAGAATACGGAGCGGGGGGCATGAATCGAATCAATCGAAAAGTCAGAACTAATAATCAGCAGTTATCGGTGAGACGTGGTCGCAGCCCGGCTCCTTCGTTCCCCGATCAGCCTTCACTTCAATGCTCACGTCAGCCGGGCGGCGATCGACTCGGGCACTCCGAGGCGTCGGAGCAGTTCACACCGGATGTCGGCGTCGGTGAAGTCCGGGTGCGCCGATCGGAGATCGGCTTCAACGATCTCGCGTTCAGCGCGGCACATCTCGGCGAGCAGTTCCATTTTGCGTGTTGGAGACATGCCGCGGTAGAGCTTCGCGGTGGCGTCGTCGATCACTTCGATGCGGCGCGGGTCAATCACAAACGAACGGTATCCGGCGCGGTCGGATGTCCGCATTCCGGACATCTCGAATTGTGGAGGCCGCGCAGGTCATAGCCGCACTGTGTGCATCGGTCCGATGAGGTCGAGACGGGAAGGCGGCGGGCAACTATCCGGTAGAGAAGGATCGACCCCGTGGCGATGAACCCCAGCACGAGAAATGTCGAGACGTCGAGAACACCTTCATCGCCGGCCGCGAGGATGATTGCTGCGGGGCGGAGCGACATTGGGTGTTACCCTCGCTTGCTCGTTCGAGGCAAAGAGCAATCACTCACCCTTGCCGTAGCGTTCGCCGAGCATGAGCTGCCCCAGCAGCTCGTGGATGTGCAGCCCCTGCTTGTCGACGCCGTGGCCGGTGACGCCCATGGCGGATAGGACGCCGTAGCCGAGGCCGAGGTGGATGAGGGCCCAAGCGGTGATCTCGGGGCTGAAGCGTTTGGAGACCTGGCCGTTGTCCTGGGCGCGGCCGACTTCGGCGGCGAGGAACGCGTGCAGGGTGCCGATGTGGGTTGAGAGGGCTTCCTGGATCTTCTGGTCTTCGACCTCGGTCATGGCCTGGACGATGACGCGGTAGACGCCCTTGCCGCGGTTGGCCACCATGGGGTTGGCGCGCAGGAGGCGTTTGATGCGCTCGGCGGGCTCGGGGGCGGAGGCGAGTTCCTGCTCCCAGAGGGCGATGGTGTCGGCGCTGGTTCGTTCGATGAGGGCGATGAAGAGGTCGCGCTTGGACTCGAAGTGGCGGTAGATGATGGGTTCGGTGACGCCGGCGGCGCGGGCGATCTGGCTGGTGGTGGCGCCGGCGTAGCCGTGGGCGGCGAAGAGCTTCGCCGCCGTATCGAGCAGTTGTTCGCGCCGCTTGGCGGCGGGCAATCGCCCCATACCGGGCTCCACGTGCGCGGCCGAGCGGTCGCGCCGAAGGGGTGCGGACACCGTTCAAGCTAGTGTACGCTCACATTTTGCGAACCCCAATTGGGATGCACAAAATCTTCCTCATTCGGCGCGATTCGGGGTCGATCCGTCCGGGGTCCGGGGAGGATCCGGGCGAAGGGTGGGGGAGCGCGGGGGTGGGACGGGGTCGACGCCGCTGCCGGCGAGGGGATGGCAGCGGGCGAGGCGCCGGGCGGCGAGCCATGTGCCGCGGACGGGGCCGTGGGTGATGAGGGCCTCGACGGCGTACTCGCTGCAACTGGGGTGGAATCGACAGCGGCCGCCGAGCACGCCGGCGATGGTGAACTGGTAGAGGCGGACGCCGGCGATGAGCAGGCGGGCGGCGGGGCCGGGGCGGGCGGCGTGAGGGGCGTTGGGGGTGTGCGGGATCGCGGGGCCGTGCGGGGTCATGCCGGCCGGTCCTTGTCGCGACGCCGGCGGATGCACTCGATGTGGTCGGCGGCGGCGGTGAGTTCGGCGCGGAGGGCGTCGAGGGTGCCGAGCGCGGGGGGGATCGGGCGGCGGACGCTGACGACGAAGTCCAGGCCGGGGGGCAGGGCGTGCTGCTCGAGACGGAAGGCTTCGCGCACGAGGCGCTTGATGCGGTTGCGCTCGACGGCGGGGCCGGCGCCGCGGCCGACGGCGAGGCCCAGGCGCGGGTGGGGAAGGTCGGTGGCGCGCCCGAAGATGACCATGGCGCCGTCGAGGCGGATGGCGCGCATGCGGGCGGCGTAGGCGCGCTGGAAATCCAGGGCGTGGATCAGGCGGCGTGAGCGTGGGAACGTGAGCCGGGCGGGCACGCGCGAATCGTAACGGCGCGGGCGTCGGCCGAACTTACTTCAGGTGCTCGTCGAGGAAGCGTGCGAGCCGGTCGGCGGCGTCGGTCGCGGCGGAGGGGTCGTACTGGAACGTCGCGGACGGGCCGACGAGCGGGAGCAGGCGCACGGTGCGGGGCCGGGGGATGCTCGAGACGTCGAAGCCGTGGTGGGCGCCGGGGTAGACGTGCAGGTCGATGGGGCCGGCGTCGGGGGCGCTGGTCATGGCCCGGATGGCGGGCGCGGGGGTGACGTTGTCGGCGTCGCCCGTGAGGATGAGCAGCGGGGTGCGGGTGCGGACCGGCGTTTCGGCTTCGTTGGCGGGGTAGTAGGCGGCGGCGGCGCGGAGGTTGAGCGAGGAGACCCGAGCGGGGTCGGCGAGCATGACCCAGAGGCCTTCGGCGCCGAGCGACCAGGCGACGACGGCGCCGGGGAGGTCGGGAGGGATGCGGGCGTCGGCGCGGGCGAGGTCGACGGCCTGCTGGGTGACCCAGGCGATTTTCTCGCCGGTGGTGCCGCGGGGCGGGTTGGGGGCGGCGCGGTAGGCGGGCTTGTAGTCGATGAGCAGGACGGTGTAGCCGTGCTGGGCGAGGATGTCGGCGGCGCGGCGGTAGTGACCGGTGTCGTCGAAGATGGTGAGGCCCGAGGCGCCGGGGAGCAGGGCGACCCAGGCGTGGGGTGTGCCGCGGGCGGGGACGACTTCGATGTGGCGGGCGAGCGGGGAGGAGTGGATGCTTGCGGCGGCGGCGGGGGAATCCGAGGCCGGGGACGGGGGCGCGGCCGCGGGAGCCGGCGCTGCGGCTTGGGGTGAACCCGCGCAGCCGAGCAGCAGTGCGCAGAGCGTGGCGGCACAGGGCGCGGTGTGAGCGGTCCGCATGGACGAACTCTACCGCGCGGGGTGGAGCGCACCGCTACGCTCGGCCATGCCAGCCACTGTTGGAGTGATCGGAGCGGGAATCGCGGGCCTGAGCGCGGCGAAGGTGCTCGCGGGCGCCGGGCACATCGTGCGCGTGTTCGACAAGGGGCGCGGGCCGGGCGGGCGGACGTCGACGCGGCGGCAGGAGGGGCGCCAGTTCGATCACGGGTGCCCGGCGTTCGCGGCGGTTTCGGCGGAGTTCCGCGACGTCGTCGATGGGTGGATGGACGCGGGGGTCGTGAGCGCGGTTGAGGAGCCGGGGGCGCTCGCGGGCGTTGTCGGGGCAAGTGATGGGGCGAAGGTGTACACCGGTGTGCCGGGGATGAACTCGATCGCGGCGCACATGGCGCGGGGGCTGTCGGTGCGGTGCGGGACGGGCAGCGGCGGTGGGGAGATCTGGCGGGTGTCGCGGGACGGGGCGCAGTGGCGGCTGTACGACAAGGTGGGGACGGGGTTTGACATGGCGTTTGATGCGGTGGTGGTGGCGACGCCGTCGCCGCAGGCGGCGCAGTTGCTGGCGTTCATGCCGGCGCTGGCGGAGCGGCTGCGGGCGGTGGCGATGGCGCCGACGTGGACGCTGATGGCGGAGTGGGCGGGGGAGCCGGGGCCGGATGCGCCGCGGTGCGTGATGGGCGATGGCGGGGGCGGAGCGGGAGCGCTCGCGAAGGTGCTGCTGGACAGCGCGAAGCGGGCCGGGCCGGGGCGCAGCGCGTGGGTGGCGCACGCGAGCGAGGCGTGGACGCGCGAGCACCTGGAACGGGAGCCGGCGGAGGTGGAGCCGCTGCTGCTGGAGGCGCTGCGCGGCATGATCGGGACGGCGGCGCCGGAGGCGGCTCCGACGTTCATCAAGGCGCATCGGTGGCGGTACGCGCGGGTGGCGCGGCCGGACGCCCAGGCGTTTGCCCTGGATGCGGAGCGGCGGGTGGGTGTGTGCGGTGACGGGTTCACGACGGGCGTTGGCGGGGCGGCGGTGTTCGGGACGCTTGAGTCGGCGTATTTGAGCGGGGCGGCGCTGGGGCGGCAGATGGCGGGGGTGCTGGCGGCGGGAGCAGCCCCGGCGGCATCGGGGTAGACGGGCCGGCGATTCGAAGACTTTGCATTGGCAAGGTACGTGAAACGCAGTGAGGCCCGTGATCGTCCAGACGTCGACAGCACGGGAGGTTGGGGCTTGTGGCGCGCGCTGTGCTCCGGGCTCCTCGAGGCGGGGACGGCGATTGGGGCGTGGTGGTCACCTACCCTCCCCGTCCCATGGAAGCAGGCATCGTCGGACTCCCGAACGTCGGCAAGAGCACGCTGTTCAACGCCCTGACCAAGGCGGGGGCGCTGGCCGCGAACTATCCGTTCGCCACGATCGAGCCGAACGTGGGGGTGGTGCCGATTCCTGATCCGCGGCTGGAGGAGATCCGGCGGCACATCGAGAGCCAGAAGGTGGTGCCGGCGGCGCTGCGGCTGGTGGACATCGCGGGGATCGTGCGCGGGGCGAGCACTGGGGCGGGGCTGGGGAACAAGTTCCTGAGCCACATCCGCGAGGTGGACGCGATCGTGCAGGTGGTGCGGTGCTTTGAGAAGGCGCCGGGCGGGGAGGACATCACGCACGTGGACGGGTCGGTGGATCCGGTGCGGGACCTGGAGACGATCGCGGCGGAGCTGGTGATCGCGGACCTGCAGACGGTCGAGAGCGCCCTGCCCAAGGCGGAGCGGGCGGCGAAGGCGGGGGACCGCGAGAGCGTGGCGCGGCACGAGGTGCTCAAGAAGCTGCTGCCGGTGCTGACCGAGGGGAGGCCGGCGCTTGGGGTGACGTTCGACGACCCGGAGCAGCAGAAAGCGGTGAAGTCGCTGGGGCTGATCACGGCGAAAAAGACGCTGTACGTGGCGAACGTGTCGGACGACGACGTGAACGGGCGGGGGGCGCTGGCGATGAAGGTCCGGGCGTGGGTGAAGGCCCGGGGCGGGGATCCCGAGAACGACGTGGTGCCGGTGTGCGCGAAGATCGAGAGCGAGCTGTCGGAGCTGTCGGACGAGGACCGGCTGGAGATGCTGCAGAGCCTGGGGATGAAGGAGCCTGCGCTGGCCGCGTTGGCGCGGGCGGCGTACCGGCTGCTGGGCTTGCAGAGTTACTACACGGCGGGTCCGAAGGAGATCCGGGCGTGGACGGTGCCGGTGGGAGCGACGGCGCCGCAGGCCGCGGGCGTGATCCACACGGACTTCGAGCGCGGGTTCATCCGGGCGGAGATCTACTCGGTGCAGGATCTGGTGGAACTTGGGACGGAGAAGGCGATCAAGGATTCCGGGCGGATGCGGGTGGAGGGCAAGGGCTACGTGATGCAGGACGGGGACGTGTGCCACTTCCTGTTCAACGTGTGACCTCGCAGCGGCGGTGTGCGGGGCGAAAGGAGGGCGGCGTGGCGAAGAGAGGATCGGAAACCGGGCGGTCGAAGCGGGGGCGGGGGGCCAACGAGGCGCCGAGCACCGGGGTCGACCCGGCCGATGAAGGGTTCATCAAGGTTCGCGTGGCGTGCGACCCGGAGTACGCCGAGATGTTCGGATGCACGGCGGAGCGCCTGTGGGCCGAGCCCACGGGGCGCAAGGGCGTGTACCGCATCGACAACATCCCGACGTACACCGAGGCGGTGCGGTACAACGACCTGGTTCGCGTGGTCGCCAAGGCCGATCCGCCGGGGGTGCACGACCTTGCGAAGATTGTTGAGTATTCCGGGCACGTGACGTTTCTTGTCATCGTGGTCAAGCGCGACCGGACGATGGATCCCGAGAAGGATCCGGCGATCGCTCCCCTGTGGAAGGCGTGGAGGAAGATCGACAAGCTCGGGTTCGGCTGCTCGTACTCGGGCGACAACTCGCACGGCGTGTACGTGCTGGCGATCGACGCGCCGCCGGGCGCTGACCTGGCGGTGATCGCCGAGATTCTCAACGCGGGCGAAGCGGCCGAGCACTGGGCGTGGGCGGGGGGCGCGCGGCGCGAAGGGGATCCGGGGTGATGGCGTGGCGGTGCGGGTGTGAATCGAGCCCGGCGGTCGGTCGGGATCGCGCCGCGGTGCGTGCGCGGGCGGGGTGTGCGCACTCGCGGGGTACAATGCGCGCGATCGCGGGCGTAACTCAATGGTAGAGTGCAAGCCTTCCAAGCTTGATGCTGCGGGTTCGAGTCCCGTCGCCCGCTTTGACATCACGACTACCTGAGACGACCCCGGCGGGCATGAGCCGGGGTCGCGGTGTTGTTGAGGGGTCACGCCGGGGCTCAGCGGGCCAGAGCGCCGTGTTTGCCCCTGAGCAGCAGGATGAAGGCGGCTCCGCCGGCGATGGAGGTGACGACGCCGATGGGGAGTCGGCCGGCGCCGAACTCGAGGGTGCGCACGAGCGTGTCGGCGCCGACGACCAGGGCGGCGCCGGCGAGGGCGGAGCCGGCGGCGAGGGCCGCGTGCCCGGCGCGCACGCCGGCGAGCAGCCGGACGGTGTGGGGCGCGAGCAGGCCGACGAAGCCGATGGGGCCGGCGATGGTGACGGCGGCCGCGGTGAGGAGGCCGGAGGCGGCGAGCAGCTCGATGCGCAGGGCGCCGAGGAGGACGCCGACGCTGCGGGCCTCGTCGTCGCTCATGGACGCGGCGTCGAGGGCGCGGGCGCGGAGAAGAGCCAGGGCGACGCAGGCGGCGACGACGCCGGCGGCGATGGCGAGCTGGGCCCGGGTGACCTCGTCGCTGAGCGAGCCGTTGAGCAGGCGGGCGAGGTTGGCGCGGGCGGTGGTGTCGGGGGCGAGGTGCTGGACGAGCGAGATGCCGGCGGCGCACATGAGCGAGATCATGACGCCGACAAGGACGAGGCGGGCGGGCTCGACCTGGCCTCGGCGCTGGCTGAGGGTGTAGACGAGTGCGAGCGTGAGGGCGGCCCCGACCAAGGCGGGACCGGCGTGCCAGAGGGCGACCGCGCTGCCGGTGGAGCCGCCCAGGACGATGGTGACGGTGACGGCGAGGGAAGCTCCGGAGGCGAGGCCGAGGATGTCGGGGGAGGCCAGGGGGTTGCGCAGGAGGTTCTGGAGCAGGGCTCCGGCGAGGCCCAAGGCGGCCCCGACGATGACGGCGGAGGCGGCCCGGGTGGTGCGGAGGTCGAGGATGGCGGGGTCGTCGGGCCAGGCGAGGTGGGCGCCGGACCCGATCAGGAGCCGAAGCAGGGTGAGCAGGGCGGCGGCGAGGGCGAGCAGGGCGATGACGACCCACGCCCGGCGCACGGAGGGCGCTCGGGATGGTGGGGCGATCGGGGCCATGCGGGGGGAGCGTAGTGTGGGGCGGGACGGTGCACGGAGCGGGCGGGATACGCCGCGGGGGGTGACGACGCTACCATCCGCCCCAACCCTTTTCCCCAAGCCCGTCGCCGGGCGGTTGCGGCCGGCGGGAGGGCGAAGCGGGGGCTGATGGAGTCCGGTTCATGGCCAAGTCGTTCCGCTGCAAGGTGATCACTCCCGAGTCGCAGTTGCTGAGCGAGCCGGTGACGTCGGTGACGCTGCCCTTGTGGGATGGGCTTGCGGGGTTCCTGCCGAACCGGGCCCCGATGGTGGCCAAGCTGGGCGTGGGGGAGCTGAAGATCGAGTTTGCGCCGCAGGCGTCGGCGAAGGCGGCGGAGGGCGGGACTCGGACGTATTACATCGAGGAAGGGTTCGTGCAGATGACCGCGGGCGGGGCGGGGTCGTCGGGGACGGAGGAGGGTGGATCGGGCGGGGTGCTGACGATCCTGACGACAAAGGCGATCCCGGCGGAGAAGTTGACGGAGGCCGAGGCCCGGGCGGAGCTGGCGGCGGCGGAGGCCAAGAGCGTGCCGGCGGGGGACAAGGCGGCGGCCGAGACGGTGCGCAAGGAGCGTGAGCGGGCGCGTCGCAAGCTGGCGATGGCGCAGGCGTCGCGCGGGCGGTGAGGCCGGGGCGCAGGATCGGGCGCTGAAGGACGAGTGATGCGCGGATGATGAGGCGGCTGCGCGGGAAGCGCGGTGGCCGGGTTGTTGCTGCGCGTGGGGGAGCGGGTGTGCGCAGGGGCGTGGTTTGGCACGCTGGTTGTGGTAGAGCCGTTGCCACGTTTGGCAAGGAGTGCCACCACATGGTTTTCAGCGCGGAGCGCGATCGGGGCGAGGACGGCGGGGTGCAGTGGCGTATGCCCGGGCTCAAGGACGGCCCGGCGCTGGGCGCCAGGGTGATTGCGCTCGCCGAGCAGGCGGCCCGGGCCCACGAGGCGCGGGCCGCGGCGGGCGGGGACAGGACCCTGGATTGCGCGGCGGGCGCACGGACCGCGCCCGCGCCGGCGCGATCGGCGTCGGTGCGCTGGGCGGGCGTGGCGGAGGGCGGCGCATGAATTACGGGCTGCAAACGGCCGCGGCCGGGGTTCTGACAAGCATGTACCGCCAGGACGTGGTCTCGAACAACCTGGCGAACGTGGACACGGCGGGGTTCAAGGCGGACGTGACGGCGGTGCGTTCGCGTCCGGCGGCGCGGGAGGAAGACGGGCTGATGCACCTGCCGTCGAACGCGCTGCTGGAGCGGCTCGGGGCGGGCCCGCTGATGGCGCCGAACCGGATTTCGACGCGTCAGGGGACGCTGGAGCCGACGGGCCGCCCGCTGGATATCGCGCTCGAGGGCGAGGGGTTCCTGGTGGTGGCGCAGCGGCAGGCGACGGGCGGGGACCGGTTGCGGCTGACGCGGGACGGGCGGATGACGCTGGACGCGGGCGGGCAGCTGGTGCAGGCGTCGAGCGGGCTGCCGGTGCTGGATGCCGGCGACCGGCCGATCGTGCTGAGCGGGACGGGGACGGTTCTGATCGACACGAGCGGGCGGGTGCGGCAGAACGGTGAGATTGTGGCCCAGCTGCAGGTGACGACGGTGCCGGACGCGACGTCGCTGGTCAAGGAAGGTGCGAGCCTGCTGCGACCGAGCGCCGCGGCGCTGGCGAGTCGTGCGCGGTCGGCGGCGGCGGTGAACCAGGGCATGATCGAACGCTCGAGCGTGGACCCGATCGACGCGATGATGGGCGTGAGCGAGGCGTCGGGGGCGGTGTCTTCGAACGCGCGGATGATCTCGCTGTTTGACGAACTGCTGGGGCGTGCGGTGAACACGTTCGCACGGATCGCGTGAGGCGGGCGGCGGCGGGGCGGGCGGGTGCGCAAACGGACCATTGACGGCGCGGGCCGCGGGCGGCGCCGAACGAGGACACAGGCCATGGCGGCGATTTCCCTGCAGACGGCGGCGAGCGCACTGACGGCCCTGAACACGGCGATGGACGTGACGGCCAACAACCTGGCGAACGTGAACACGGCGGGGTTCAAGTCGAGCCGGGCGAATTTCCAGGACCTCCTGTATCAGGAGCGGGCCCAGCCGGGAGCCGAGAACGCCAACGGCGACCAGCGCCCGACGGGCCTGTTCGTGGGTCTGGGCGTGAAGGTGGCGGGCACGCAGGTGGACTTCTCGCAGGGCGGGCTCATCGCGTCGAACCGGCCGCTGGACCTGGCGATCGAGGGGCTCGGGTTTTTCCGCGTGCAGGTGCAGGACTCGCTCTCGGCCGACGGCATCGCGTACACGCGGGCAGGGCAGTTCACGCTGAACGCTGAAGGGCAGCTCGTGATGGTGAACGACCAGGGGCGGCGGGTGCAGCCGGACATCACGATCCCTGACGACGCCACCGAAGTGGTCATCGATGCCAGCGGCGAGGTGTTTGTGCGCCAGCCGGGGCAGGTGGAGCTGTCGTCGGTCGGGCAGATCGAGACGAGCGTGTTCGTGAACCCCGCGGGTCTCAAGCAGATCGGCGAGAACCTGTTCGTCGAGACCGAGGCGTCGGGTGAGCCCATCACCGGCGAGCCGGGGTCCGATAACCGCGGGCAGCTGCGCCAGGGAATGTACGAGGCCTCGAACGTCGACCCGACGCAGGAACTCATCAGCCTGATCCGCACGCAGCGGGCGTTCGAGATGAACTCGCAGACCATCCGTGCGGCGGACGACTCGCTGCGGACGATCTCGCAGCTGCGGCGGTAAGCGGTCAGAGGGTGTGAACGATCGCGGCGCGGAGCGCCGCGGGAAAGGCAAGGCCAACCGTGGAACGGCGAATCGGCGTGCTGGCGGCGGTCGTGGCGGCCCTGTGGGGGGGCGCGGCGTGGGGGCAGACGGACGCACCGTCGGGCGGGCGCGAGACGCTCGTGGCGATGCGTGCGAGCGTGGACCTGGGCGGGGCGCGGGCCCTGACGGTCGCGGACGTGGCCGAGGTCAGCGGCCCGGAGGCCGAGCGGCTGGGGGCGATCGAGGTGGTCCCGAGCGCGAGCGTGTCGTCAGCGGCGCGGGGCGTGCTCGTGGTCGACGCGCAGCGTGTGCGCGGGGCGCTGGAACGGGCGGGCGTGAACTGGGGGCGCGTGACGCTGCGGACGGTGACGTGCGTGGTGCGGACGACGGCCAAGGAGCCCTTGGGCGAGCCAGTGGCCAGGGCGGGGGCGGGTCGCGACAACGCGGGGGGCGCGGGGCGGAACGAGCCGGCCCTTGTGGACCGGTCGCGTCCGGACACGGTGCGGGTGGCGGTGGCGGACCGGCTGGCGCAGATGCTGGGAGTCGGGCCCGAGGGGATCAAGCTCGCGTTCAAGGCCCAGGATGAGCGCGTCCTGGAGCAGTCGACGGCGGGGCGGGCGGTGGACGTTCAGCCCGGGGCCGGGGCGGAGTCGGGGCGGATCCCGGTGCGGGTGCAGATGTACGAGGGGGAGCGGATGGTGCACAGCTCGACGGTGGCGGTCGAGGTGCTGGTGCGGCGCAGCGCGGTGATCGCGCGGGAGTCGATCGATCGGCGCGAGACGATCCGCGAGGCGGCGGTGCTGGTTGAGGATCGGTGGATGAACCCGGCTGACGGCGCGCCGGTGGGCCTGGCGAGCGTGATCGGCATGAACGCCCGGAGCAAGGTGGCGGCGGGCGAGGTGATCACGGCGAGCGACGTCGAGGCGCCCGTGGTGGTGCGGCGCGGGGAGCAGGTGGTGGTAAACTGCCTGTCGGGCGGGATCGTGGTGCAGATCAAGGCGCGGGCCGTGCGCGAGGGGCGGGACGGCGAGCTCGTGGAGTTCACGCCGCTGGGGTCGAAGCGCACATTCAGCGCGAGGATGAGCGGGCGCGGGCGGGCGGTCATGGACATGGGGGGCTCGCGCCTGGAGTGAGCGCGGGGTGGAACGGGGGTTGCGTCGGCGTGGGTGCGGGACGGGACGGGGTCGGCGGGCGTGGGGACGAACTCGGGAGGCGACGATGGCGCGCAAGGCGAAGACGGCGGCGGCGGTGGGCGTGGTGCTGGTGGGGGCGAGCGGGGCGGCGGGGCAGAGCCTGTACCAGCGCCCGGCGGAGCCGCAGGCGGCGAGCCCGGGCAAGCCGGCCGATCCGAACGCCGGGTCGGCGCAGGCGATGGCGCGGATGAGCCTGACGGCGGTGACGCCGCCGCAGCCCCGGGCCTTTCAGAAGAACGACATCGTGCAGATCCTCATCAACGAGTCGAGCGTGCAGAAGTTCGAGAGCACGCTGGACACGAAGAAGAACTACGACACGTCGACGAAGATCGGGGCGCTGCCGAGCCTTCGTCACCTGCTGGAGATGCAGCTCAAGCAGGGCGACACGGACCCGCTCCTGAACACGAGCTCGAAGGGGAGCAACAAGTTCAAGGGCGACGGGACGTACGAGCGGACGGACAAGTTCGTCACCAAGATCAGCGCCCGGGTGCTCGAGGTGAAGCCCAACGGGCTGCTGGTGCTCGAGGCCCGGAAGATCACCGAGTCGGACGACGAGAAGGTCACGCTGGTGATCGCCGGCACGGCCCGGCCCGAGGACATCACGAACACGAACTCGGTGCAGTCGACGCAGCTTGCGGACCTGATCATCAAGACCGAGAGCGACGGCGAGGTGCGCAAGGCGGCGAAGAAGGGCCTCATCCCGCGGGTGATGGACACCATCTTCAACTACTGACGCGCGGTTGCGCAGGCAATGCGCCCCGGCTGGCACGGGCGTTGCGTTCACGCACGCCGGCGGGGGGCACGCAGGAGGCGGTGCAATGGTCAGGATGACCTTGGCGGCGGCGATGGTGTTCCTGGCGGTCGGGGCGGCGGCGGCGCAGAACGTGCCGGCGGCGCCCGGCGCGGCCCGTGCGGGTGCGGGGGCGGCTCCGTACCCGGATGCGGCCCGGCCGGGGGAGGTCATGTCGACGCCCCCGGCGATCTCGATCCAGGACCTTGTGAGGATCAAGGGCCAGGGCCGCAGCGTGCTGCGGGGCGTGGGGATCGTGGTGGGCCTGCGGGGCACGGGCGACTCGGGCAAGGAGGCCGCGCTCGCCAGGCCGCTGCAGGAGATCTACCGCAATTCGCAGATCCCGCTGGCGGATGTGAGGGAACTGGAGCGAGCGAAGGCTGCGGCCCTGGTGTGGATCGACTGCGAGATCCCCGAGGGCGGTGCCCGGATCGACGACCGGCTGGACGTGAACGTGAGCGTGATGCACAGCGCGTCGAGCCTGGAGGGCGGGCGCCTGATCATCGCGCCGCTGCTGGGCCCGCTGCCGGGGCAGCCGGAGTTCGCGATGGCGTCGGGGCCGATCACGATCGAGGACCGCGAGCGGCCGACCGTCGGCAAGGTGCGGCTGGGGGCGTCGGTGATCCGAGACGTGCTGATGCCGACGATCGACGGCTCGCTGACGCTGATCGTGCGACCGCACTTCCGTGGATGGACGACGACGCGGACGCTGGCGAACGCGATCAACGGCTCGGTGTCGGGCGCGGACGGGGAGACGGACGCGAACGCCGCGACGGCACGGGCGGACGACGACATGAGCGTGACCGTGACCATCCCGGAGGCGGAGCGGAACGACCCGGCGAATTTCATCGCGCGGGTGCTGGGTACGCGGATCAGCCCGACGCTGCTCGACCTGCCGGCGCAGGTGGTGGTGAACGAGCGGACGGGGGCGATCGTGATCACGGGCGACGTGGAGATCTCGCCGGTGGTGGTGGGGTACAAGGACCTGGTGGTGTCGACGACGACGCCGGCGCCGGTGCCGACCCCCACGGACCCGCTGGTGACGCGCGAGACGCTCATCCCGGTGGCGACCAGCGGCCGGCAGGCCGAGCGGGCGCGGCTGGCGGACCTGATCGCGGCGTTCAAGCATCTGGACGTGCCGGTGAAGGACCAGATCCACATCATCTGCGACATTCACAAGACCGGTCGGCTGCACGCGACGCTCGTGATCGAGTGACGGTGCTCCCGGCCCTGGAACGGATCGCGGCGCTTGGCTGACGGAACTGGAGCACGCATGAACCTTCCGGCGATTGACAGCACACGCGGCGGCTTCCCGGGGACCGCCGACTCGGCGGGCCCGGCGTGGAGCGCGGGCGCGATGCGCACGGCGGACGTGGTGATGACCACGCGTCAGAACGACTTTCGCAGCGTCATCGCGCGGGCCCAGAGCGCGGTGGGGCGGGATCGCTCGCAGGCGGCCCGAGAAGCGGCGGAGCAGTTCGTCGCGACGGCCCTGGTGCAGCCGATCCTGGGGCAGCTGCGGGCGACGAACCACGCCGCGGCCCCGTTCGGCCCGACGCAGGGCGAGCACGCGTTCCAGCAGCTTGCCGATGCGCAGACCGCCATCGGGCTGGTGCGCAAGAGCCGGTGGGAGATCGTGGACCGGATCGCTGCGTCGATCGAGCAGCACGGCGTGCGCGAGGTGAAGCCATGAAGCGAGCGACGATCGAGACGGCGACGGTGGCGGCACGCGGGCCCGCGGCCTTGGCGGCGCTGGGCACCGATCTCGAGGCGCTGATCGTGGCGCTGGGCCACGAGCACGCCGGGCTGCTGGAGGCGGTGAAGGAGCACCGCACGGCCCTGGCGAAGGCGGATGTCGAGGGCGTGGAGCGGGCGGTCGGGCGGGAGAACGAGCGGGTGCAGGTGATCGCGGAGCTCGAGCGGCGGCGACTGGCGGTGCTCGGACGGATCGCCGAGGCGACCGGGCAGTCCGGGGCGCCGGCTTCGCAGCGGCCGACGCTCGCTTGGGCCGCGGGGCTCTTGCCCGAACCGGTGCGCGGACGGGTGCTCCTCGCGGGGGCGGCGCTCAAGGAGCGGCTGATGGAGGTGTCGTCGCACACGAAGGTTGTGCGGCAGGCGGCCGAGTCGGTGGCGATGCAGATGGAGGGGCTGCTGCGGCAGATGTCGCAGCGGCTGAGCCATGCCGGGACGTACGGGCCCGGCGGGCGGGTGCAGGCGCGGACGCAGGTGGTGACGGCGCTGGACGTGCGGAGCTGAGCGGGAGTGCGGCGCGGCGCAGCGCGGCAAGGAGGCCAAGGACGTGAGCCTGGGATCATCGCTTCAGATCGGACGCACGGCGCTGACCGCGAGTCAGCTGGCCCTGCAGGTGACGGGGAACAACCTCGCGAACGCGTCGACGGTGGGGTATTCGCGCCAGCTGACGACGTTCTCGCCGCAGGGCGGGTCGAGGTACGGCTCGACGTACATCGGACGGGGCGTGCAGGTGACGGACATCCGCCGGATGGCCGACGACGCGTTGACGGCGCGGCTGATGTCGGGGACGAGCAGCCAGGCGGCGGCGGGGAACGACCTTTCGCTGCTGTCGCAGGTCGAGGGCGTGCTTAACGAATTGACGGACGCGGACCTGTCGAGCGAGCTGGGCAAGTTCTTCAACTCCTGGAGCGAGCTGGCGAACAACCCGTCGAGCGCGGGGTCGCGCTCGCTGGTGGTGCAGCAGGCCGGGGCGATGGGGTCGTACCTGCGGACGCTGCGGTCGGACCTGGTGGCGACGAACCGGCAGATCGACCGGCAGCTCGCGGCGTCGGTGTCGCGGGCCGACGGGCTGCTCACCGAGATCGCGCGGGTGAACCAGCAGGTGGCCGAGTCCGAGAGCGGCGGGGCGGTAGCGAACGACCTGCGAGATCGGCGCGACCAGCTTCTGAGCCAGCTCAGCGAGATCGTCGAGGTCACGACGGTTGAGCAGAATACGGGCGCGGTGGACGTGCTGGTGGGCTCGACGCCGGTGGTGCTGGGGAGCCTGTCGCGCGGGCTCGAGATGGTGAACCGGCCGACGTCCGACGGCCCGCGCTCGTTCGTGAGCGTTCGAGCGAACGGGCAGGTGCTCGAGCCTGCGTCGGACGCGGGCACGCTGGGGTCGCTGCTGGCGCAGAGAAGCGGGTTGGTGGACACGACGATCGACAAGCTCGACCGGATCGCGGCCCAGATCGTGTTCCAGGTGAACCGGGCCCACTCGACGGGCTACGGCTCGAGCGGCATGTCGTCGCTGCGGTCGACACGGACGATTGACCCCGCGGACGTGTCGCGATCGCTGAACGACCCGACGAACGGGTCGCTGTCGGGTTTGCCGTTCGCGGCCCGCAACGGCGGGTTCACGGTGACGGTGACCGACGGCGCAACCGGCGCGCAGACGGTGCACCGGATCGACGTCGACCTGGACGGGCTGACGGCGGCGGGGGCGCCGGGATTCACCGACGACACGTCGGTGGAGGACATCGCGTCGATGCTGGACGCGATCCCGAACCTGGACGCGTCGGTGAACGCGGACGGGACGCTGAGCATTTCGTCGGCGACGGGGTACACGTTCGGCTTCAGCGACGACTCGTCGGACACGCTGGCGGTGCTGGGGGTGAACACGTTCTTCACCGGCGAGAGCGCGGAGAACATCGGGGTTCGGGAGCAGCTGGCCGCGAACCCGGGGCTGGTGAACGCCGGGGCGGTCGTGGGGGGCGCGAGCGGCACGCCGTCGGACAACGCGACGGCGCTGGCGGTCGCGGGGCTGCGGGACCTGAGCCTGGAGGCGCTCGGAGGGCGCTCGATCAGCCAGTCGTGGCAGGACGAGGTGCAGTCGATCGGCCTGCGGACCGACGCGGCCAAGACGCGCGCGGAAGCGACCACGCTCGTGAAGCAGAACCTCGAGGCCCAGCGCACGGCGGTGTCGGGCGTCAACGTGGATGAGGAAGCGATCAACCTGCTCGCGTACCAGCGGCAGTACCAGGGGGCGGCGCGGTTCATCTCGGTGGTGGATGAACTGACGCAGACGCTCATCAACCTGGTGTAACGGACGCGGCTGGCACGGGCCTTGCGAAGGACTCCGTGCGATGACCTCGGTCCCGGCCAACATCTCGCGTGTCCCCAACAGCCTGGCGGCCCAGATGTTCCTGGCGAATATCGCGCGGACCAACCTCGGGCTGCTGAACGTGCAGACGCAGATGGCGACCGGCCGCACGGTGAACCGCGTCTCGGACGACGCGATCAAGTCTGCCGCGATCAGCGCCCTGCAGGACCGGCTCGAGACCGCGCAGCAGCGGCTGAACAACCTGGACATCGCGGGGACGGTGGTCGACCTGCTCGATTCGAGCGTGGGAGACGCGAGTGCACTGGTGCTCGAGGCCAAGAGCATCGCGATGAGCCAGATCGGGATCACGTCCGATCCGGCCACGAGGGCGAACCAGGCGACGGTGATCGACTCGATGATCGCGCAGGTCGCGGAGCTCGTGAACCGCCAGACCAACGGTGTGTATCTCTTCGGTGGCTCGACGGGCTCGCGCCGCCCGCTGGAGTCGGTGGGTCTGGGGTACCGCTACGTCGGACGCGGCTCGGGGCTGACCACGGACCTGGGCCTGGGCGAGCGGATCCCCATCAACGTGGGCGCGGAGAATGCGCTGGGGGAGACGGCGGCCCGCAGGAACGCCGCGGTCGACCTGGATCCCGTCCTGACCACGCAGACCGCCCTGCGGGACGTGCGCGGCGTGCGCGGGCTGGGGGTCACGCTCGGGGTCGTCAGCTTCAGTTTCGACGGGGGTCCCAGCGCGGAGGTCGACCTCTCGCAGGCCGACACCGCGGGGGACGTCGCGGCGGCGCTGGGCGCGGCGATTGCGCAGTACGAAACGACCAACGGGGTCACGATTCTCGGGCCGGGCGGCGTGAGCATCGGCGCGTCGGGAATCTCGATCGATGTGGTCAGCGGCTCACCCGGGCCGGACCCGCGCCTGTCGTTCAGCGACATCGGCACGGGGACGTGCGCGGCTGACCTGGGCCTGTCGCAGACGGCCTTTGAAGCCACCAGCGCCGCGGGCGGCGACCTTGACCCGAAGCTGACCTGGCTGACGCCGCTGACGGCGATCTCGGGGCTGACGCTGCCGCTGGGCTCGGTGCGGGCACGATTTGCGCGGGGCGGCTCGTCGCAGTTGGCGGACATCGACCTGTCGTCGGCGACGACGCTCGCGGACGTGCGGAACGCGATCGGGGCCGGGGCGCCCGGGGCGCGGCTGGAGCTGTCGAGCGACGGGCGCGGGCTGAGCGTGGTGAACGAGGTGTCCGGGCCGGGGCTGTCGATCGAGGAGGTCCCGGGCGGGACGACCGCGACGCAGTTGGGCATCCGAACCGGTACCCCGCAGACCGTGATCGGGGAGCTCAACGACGGGCGTGGGGTTCGGATCGTGGACGGCGTGACGGACCCGATCACGGGTGCGGCGGATCCAGCGCGCAACGTTGACTTTGTGATCAAGCTCGCGGGCGGGCAGCAGGTGGCGGTGGACCTGCGTCCGAGCGACCTGAGCACGATGAAGGGGGTGATCGACCGGATCAACGCGGCGATCTCGGCCGCGGAGACGGCCGGGGACATCCCCGTGGGTGCGGTGGTGGCGACGTTCGCGGACGGCCCCAACGCCCTGGCGCTGCGGGACCTGGCGGGTGCGGGGCCGATCACGGTGGAGAAGCGCAACAACTCCGCGGCGGCGCAGGACCTGGGGCTGCTGAACGGGTCATGGGACACGGCGAGCGCAACGTTGGTGGCGCGAGACGTGTCGGCAGTGCGCGTGAACGGCCTGCTCACACGGCTGATGGACCTGCGGTCGGCCCTGCAGCGGGACGACAGCGACGGCATCGCGCTTGCTGCTGAGGGGTTGGAATCGAGCGTGGATGCGCTGGCGTCGGCGCGGGCCCTGGCGGGTGTGTACGCGAACCGGCTTTCGCAGGCCAAGGCCCGGCAGGAGGACCAGATCACGTTCGACGAGACGGTGCGGTCGCAGCTGCAGGACCTGGATTTCGCGGAGGCTTCGGTGCGGTTCAGCCAGTTGCAGACGCAGTTGCAGGCGGGATTGCAGACGGCGGCCCAGGCGCAGTCCCGGACGCTGCTCGACTTCCTCGGCTGACGCCGCGGGAGGAGATTTCAAGGAAGGCCCCGGGTGGAATGGACCACGCCGGGGCGGGCGCCGGACCGCCGTCGGCCGCGGTGGGCGCCAAGGGACAGGAAGTCCGCCGCGCGGCGTGCGCGGTTGATTCCGGTGGAACCGGCCGAGTGGACGGAGTCCGCGACATGCAGGTGCAGACGACCCGATTCGGGACGATTTCGATCCCGGAAGACCGCGTGATCAACTTCCCGAAGGGGCTGCTGGGCTTCAGCGAGCACCGTCGTTTCTGCCTGCTGGAGCCGGCGGAGGACGCGTGCTTCTTCTGGCTGCAGTCGCTGGAGGACCCGGACCTGGCGTTCGTGATCACGGACCCGACGCTGTTCGTCGGGGACTACACGGTCCCGATCCGCGAGGACCAGATGGTCGAGCTGAAGCTCGGCACCCTGGCGGACGCGCAGGTCTTCGTGATCGTGAACAAGGTCGACCAGCTGCTCACGGGCAACTTCCAGGGCCCGCTGGTGATCAACACGGCCAACAAGCAGGGTGAGCAGTTCGTGCTCGCCGAGAAGCGCTGGACGACGCGTCAGCCCCTGGTTCGCCTTGGCGAGCAGCTGCGTCCGGCCAAGTCGGCCTAACCCCGCGCCGCGCACGAGTCGCGCGGCGTGGTTCTTCGGTGTGCTTTCATCGGCCCCGGTGCCCAGCGCCGCGCAAGCGGTGCGCATCAGCGGGAACAGACTTCAGCGACCATCAGCCCGAGTCGGGCCGCGGATCGTCCGCGCCCCCTCGGAAGGAGCCTCCGGCATGCTGGTGCTCTCCCGGCAGAGAGACGAAACGATCATGATCGGCGACGAGATCGAAATCACCGTCGTCGATATTCGCGGCGACAAGGTCCGCCTGGGCATCAACGCCCCGAGCCGGATCGCGGTCCACCGCAAAGAGGTGTACGACGCGATCCGCGAGGAGAACGAGCGTGCGGCCGCGTTGCGCGGCGAGCTCGCCCCGACGGACATCGACGTGCTCAAGACTGTGGCGCCCGGGCCGGCCAAGGGCTCGGGGCGCGACCGGACTCGCCTGATCGCAACCCCGTCGCCGGCCCTGGCCGGCAAGGCTCAGCATTCCCGCGGCGCGAACCCGGGGCAGGGCGGGAACGTGGCGAGATCGGCGTAACAACGGCGTGCGTGGCACGCGGCTTGCGAAGGCCCCGTGGCACGCCGGATCGAGTGACTCAGGCGGTGCGCAACACCCGCGCGGCGGACCCGACGCGGGATCTGGACGGAACGGCTTTCGACGCAATCACGGAGGATTGCCATGACTCGGATCAACTCGAACATCCCCTCCATGACCGCTCGGGCGAACCTGACCCGGGCCAATGAAGACCTGACCGTCCGGCTCCAGCGGCTGAGCACGGGTCTGGCGATCAACCGCGGGGCGGACAACCCCGCAGGATTGATCGTCTCGGAGCGCATCCGCTCCGAGATCTCGGGCCTGAACCAGGCGGTCAGCAACTCCGACCGTGCCTCGTCGGTGATCGCGACTACGGAAGGCGCGCTCGCCGAGGTGTCGGACCTCTTGAGCTCGCTCAAGGCCCTGGTCGTCGAGGCCGCCAACACCGGCGCCCTCTCCGACAAGGAGCGCGAGGCGAACCAGCTGCAGATCGACTCGGCGATCGAGTCGATCACCCGCATCAGCAATTCCGCGAGCTTCGGCGGCCTCAAGCTGCTCAACGGCTCGCTCGACTACGTGCTCTCGGGGGTCGCCACCTCGGCGATCGCCAAGTCGAACGTCTTCGGCGTCAACTTCGCCGGCCAATCAAACGTCCAGGTGGACGTCTCGGTCCTGGCCAGCGCCCAGACCGCCGGGCTGTACCTGCGGGGCGATTACTCCACCAACCCCGCGCTCAACGGCACACTGCAGTCGTCGGTGACGTTGGAGATCGCTGGCAACAACGGCGTGCAGGTCATCCAGCTCTTCTCGGGGGCCACGCTCAACTCGGTCGTCACGGCGGTGAACCAGTTCACCCAGGCGACCGGCGTCACCGCCCGCCTGCTCAACCCCTCCGACGCCTCCAGCGGCATGGTGTTCGAGTCGCTCGACCTGGGCTCCAAGTCGTTCGTCTCGGTGCAGAAGCTCAACGGCGGGTCGTTCTTCAACACTTACGAGCTCGACGCCGGCGCCCAGATGCCCGGCACGTTCTCGTTCTCGACCTTTCCGTCGGGGAGCCTGTCGTCCGCGAGCCGCGATGAGGGCCGGGACGTGACCGCCGCGGTCAACGGCGCCCTGGCCATCGGCGACGGATCGCGGGTGAGCCTGCAGAACTCCACCTCGCTGTCGCTGGAACTGACGCTGACGCGCGGACTGGCGACGAGGCTGGGATCGAGCTCCTCGTTCTACATCACCGGCGGCGGGGCGACCTACCAGCTCGGCGGCCAGGTGAACATCAGCCAGCAGATCAACATCGGCGTGCAGTCGGTGGCGGCGAGCAGGCTGGGCGGCACGCTCGTCGGGTCGCAGATCGAGTACCTCTCGTCGATCAAGTCGGGCGGCACGAACGACCTGCGGTCGCGCAATTTCGAGAGTGCAAGCCGGATCCTGGAAACCGCACTCGACGAGATTTCGGTCATCCGCGGGCGCCTGGGCGCCTTCGAGCGGAACACGATTCAGACGAACGTGCGGTCGCTGCAGACGGCCGTCGAGAACCTCACGGCCAGCGAGTCGCGGATCCGCGACGCCGACTTCGCCAAGGAGACCAGCGAGCTGACCCGGGCCCAGGTCCTCAGCAGCGCCGGCACGTCGGCCCTGGCCCTGGCGAACCAGCAGAGCCAGCAGGTCCTGCAGCTGCTCGGATAAGTCCCGGCGGCCGGAAGGCCGGCCCCGGCCTTCCCCTCGCTCCCCCCGGCTCGTCCGGGGGGCGACTTGAGGACTGACGCGATAACACCGGGCCCGCGGACGCACGTCCGCGGGCCTGGTTCGTTTGTGCGGGCGCGCCGCGCGAAGTGCGTGCGCCGAGTCTCAACGTGAACGCGTGCGGGTCCGATTCCCCAAGCCGGGCCGGGCTGCTGCCGCGCAGACCCGGACTCTTCTCGCGCCCGGTACGGATGCCGGGCACACGAGGGCCAAGGCGGCCCGCGATCGAGAACCCCACAGGCGCGGCGTGGACGCCCCGCGGGCCGCGAAGCGCGGTCCAGCCACGACCGCGTGGTCGAGTTTCACGGAGGATCTCAATGAGCCGGATTAACACGAACGTTCAGGCCCTCATCGCCCAGCGCGTGCTGGGCCAGAACAACCAGGGTCTGAACCAGTCGCTCGAGCGCCTGAGCACGGGTCTTCGCATCAACCGCGGTCGCGACGATCCCGCGGGCCTCATCGCGTCGGAGAACCTGCGCGGCGAGAAGTCCGCTCTGAACGCCGCGATCTCCAACGCCGAGCGCGCCGACCAGGTCGCGAACATCGCCGAAGGCGGTCTGCAGGAGATTTCCAGCCTTCTCACCGAGCTCCAGGGCCTTGTCACCACGACGGCCAACACGGCCGGCCTGAGCAAGGAGGAAAAGGAAGCGAACCAGCTGCAGATCGACTCGATCCTGCAGACCGTCGACCGCATCGCCGGTGCGACCAGCTTCCAGGGCATCAAGCTGCTCAACGGCAACTACGACTACCAGGCCTCCAACGTCGACTCGGGCGTGACCGACTTCCGCGTGAACGCGGCGAAGCTCAAGCGCGGCGAGAGCCTGGACGTGCAGGCCCTGATCACGACCTCGGCCCAGAAGGCCGGCCTGTTCATGAACTTCGGCGGCGCGCTCGACCTCGGCAGCTCGACCAGCTCGTTCGTGATCGAGATCTCGGGCTCCAAGGGCTCCCGCCAGCTCTCGTTCGCCTCGGGCACGACGATCGCTTCCATCGTCGGCACCATCAACACCTTCACCGACGTGACGGGCATCTCGGCCGTCGCCTCGAGCACCACCGGCGTCCGCCTCGAGTCGACCGAGTTCGGCTCCGACGCGTTTGTCAGCGTGACCGTCATCGACGACGGGTCCATCGCCGGCTCGGGCATCGGCATCCGCCAGCTCAACTCCAGCAACTTCAACGTCGCCACGGGCAGCACCACCACGTTCGCCAACGCCTCCAACGGCATCCGCGACACCGGCCAGGATATCGGCGTCACCATCAACGGCATCACGGCCACGAGCTCGGGCAAGACCGCCCGCATCAACACCGACTTCCTCAACGTCGAACTCACGTTCGACGACTCGACCGCCATCAAGACCGGCGGCACGTCCACGGTCGACGCCTTCACGATCGACGGCGGCGGGGCTGACTTCCAGCTCGCCGGCAGCGTGAACATCGGCTCCAAGGTCTCCATGGGCATCACCGACGTGGCCGCCCGCAAGCTCGGCAACTCCACCTACGGCTTCCTTGCCGACCTCGCCTCCGGCAAGCGCCTCAACCTCGTCGACGGTGACCTGGGCGACGCCCAGGCCGTGGTCGCCGAGGCCGTCCGCCAGGTGACCAGCACCCGCGGTCGCCTGGGCGCCTTCCAGCGCAACACCGTCGGCGCCACCATCCGCAGCCTCGGCATCTCCCTCGAGAACACCGCGGCCGCCGAGAGCGTGATCCGTGACTCCGACTTCGCGAGCGAAACTGCGGGCCTCACCCGCGGCCAGATCCTCGCCCAGGCGTCGACCAACGTCCTCGCCCTGGCGAACAGCCAGCCGCAGTCGGCCCTGTCGCTGCTCGGCTAAGGAGCGCCCCGCTGAGAGATTGAGAGCACCTCCCAGCCGCCCCGGCTCACCCCGGGGCGGCTTTTCATTTGGTATCGCGCGCGCACCCGAACCGTGCGCACGCGATGGCGGCGTGCCGTCAGGCAGCGGACGCGATGATCGCGTTGCCTCCGGGCTTGGTCAGTTGGTCGTCAGGACGTCCAGACGCGGTCCGTCGGCGCCAGCGTTGCGTTCACGGCCTTGAGGTGCTTCTCGTAGCCGGCCCGGCCCATGAGGCCGAAGGTCGCCTGCTTGCCGAGCTCGACCGCGGGCTGGTCGTACGCGTCGATGTTGAGCATGAGTCCGGCGTAGCTCGTCACGACCTCCCACAGGTAGATGAACTGGCCGACGTGGTACGCGTCGATCTTCGGGAAGCGGATCGTGAAGTTCGGGCGGTGGCTCTCGACCAGGGCGTATTCCGTCGCCCGCTTCTCGGCGTTGAGCAGGCCGCCGACGGTCTTGCCCTCGAGGTAGGCGATAGCCTCGACGCCCAGGCCGGTGGGGACCGTCATCTCGTGAGCGCCAAAATCCTCGACCTCGAGCAGGCCGAAAACCTTGTCGTTGGGTCCCTCGCGGTAGAGCTGCACCTGGCTGTGCTGGTCGGTCGTGCCCAGGGCTTTGATGGGGGTGAAGCCGGCGTAGACGGTGTCGCCGCGGAGGTCGGACTTCTTGCCCAGGCTCTCGGCCCAGAGCTGGCGGAACCAGTCGGCGAGCAGGTAGAGCTGGTTGGAATACGGCATCATCACGTGGTTGGGCTTGCCCTTCTTGGTGCCGAGCTCGACGAGCAGGAACGCGAGGACCGCGGCCGGGTTGGCCGCGATGTCCTCACGCGAGCACGGCCCGTCCATGCTGGCGGCCCCGTCGAGCAGGGCGTCGATGTCGATGCCGGCCATGGCCGCCGAGAACAGGCCGACCGGCGAGAGCACGCTGAACCGGCCGCCCACGCCCTCGGGCACGGGCAGGGTCTCGTACCCCTCGGCGTCGCAGATCTTGCGCATCGTGCCCTTGGCGGGGTCGGTCACGGCGACGACGTGCTCGGGGCCCTTGAGGCCGCGCTTCTTGAGCAGGTCGCGGACGACCATGAACTGCGAGGCAGTCTCGGCGGTTTCGCCGGACTTACTGATCACGTTGAACACCGTCCGTTTCAGGCCGGGGTCGAGTTCTTCGCAGGTCCTGAGGACCGAGCCGAAGTAGACAGGGTCGACGTTGTCGACGATGAAGACGCGCGGGCCGAGCGTGCGTGCCGAGGGGCTGAGGTTGAAGGTGGGGGAATTGAGGGCCGACTGCAGGGCGATGTTGCCGAGGGCCGAGCCGCCGATGCCCAGGACGACGAGATTGTCGGCCTTGGGCTTGAACCGGGCGGTGAGGCGCTTGACGGCGTTGACATGGACGGCCCGCATCTCGGCGTGGGGCAGGTCGCGCCAGCGTTCCCATCCGCCCTGCTCGCCGGGCTTGCTGCGGCTGGCGGCGAGCTTGCGAGTGAGGGCGGCGACCGCCGCGGCCGGTTCGGCGCCGCGGTCGAGCCGCTCGGGCTCGACGCCGTGCTGGGCAACGCGGTCCGACAGGCAGTTGGCGTAGTCGATGGTCAGCATGGCGGAGGGTACCCGGGGGCTGGGAAGGGTGGCTTGGGAAACGGGCGGCACGAGCCGGCGCCCGCGTGGGCGGCTTGGGGTCGCGCCCGGAACCCGATATCGCCCGCCCGGGCGCTCAGCGTGCACACATTCGCCGCTCGTGCTCGAGCAACCACTGCTTGCGCCACAAGCCACCGGCGTATCCGGTGAGGGCTCCGCCGGTGCCGACCACGCGGTGGCAAGGGAGCAGCAGGGCGAGGCGGTTGTCGCCGTTGGCCCGGGCCACGGCCCGCACGGCCGCGGGACGACCCAGTTCGCGGGCGATCGCGCCGTAGGTGGTGGTGGTGCCTGGCGGGATCGCCTCGAGCCGCTCCCAGACCGCGGCCTGGAAGGGCGTCCCGGGGCGGAGCATGGGAACGTCGAAGCGGAGCCGGGCGCCGGCGAAGTACTCGGCGAGCTGGCGTTCGAGTGTGTCGAGCGCCTGCGAGGGGCCGGGGACGACCGGTCCCGGGAGGCGGGTGCGGAGCGTGCGCAGCTGGGTCTCGAGCGCGCGCCGGTCGGCGAATTCAAGCAGGACGACCCGCTCGTCGCGGGCGACGGCGATCATCGGCCCCAAGGGCGAGCCGAGCCAGCGGGCGGTCATGAGCCGGGCATCGGGGCCGTCGGCGCGAGCGCCGGCCGGGCCGAAGAGGTCGCTGAGGGCGGCGCGGAAGCCGCTTTCGGACTGGTATCCGGCCCCCGAGGCGGCGCGGCGGAGCGTCGCGCCGCCCGTGCGGGTCGCCGAGGCGATGCGGCCAACCCGCAGGGCGCGGTGGTAGCCCTGGAACGTGACGCCGTAGCGGGCCTTGAACCAGCGGGCGGCCTTGACCGGGTCGATGCCCGCGGCCCGCAGGTCGTCTGCGCTGAGGCGGCGGCCCGAATGCTCCTCGGCCAAGCGCAGGGCCCGCTCGGCCCACTCGGGCGCAGCGTCGGGCGGATCCAGGGGCTTGCACCGCTTGCACGCGCGGTAGCCCGCGGCGATCGCGTCGACGGTGCGCGGGAAGAACTCGACGTTCTCACGCCGCGGCGTCCTGGCCCCGCAGCCCGGGCGGCAGAACACGCCGGTGGTCTTGACGCCGACAACGAACGCGCCGGTGAGCGATTCGTCCCGCTGCACGACCGCGCGGTACATCGCGTCCGCGTCGAGCACCGGTGTCGGGGCGTCGGTGGGGGGGAACAGCGTCGGCTGCGGTGCGAGGGCGGGGGCCATGGGAGAACGGTCGGGACCGGGGGCGACCGGGTCCACCGACGGATGGACGCCGAATTCGGGCGGCCGGCCGGTCAGACCTTGCGGCCGATGAGGTAATAGATGATCAGCCCGACCAGCGGGAGCAGGAAGATCAGCAGCAGCCACAGGACCTTGTCCATGAGGTCGCGCTTCGAACCGAGGATCTCGAACGCCGCGATCAGGAACAGGATCAGGTGCAGCACGGCGAGCACGGTGTACAGCACGGAAACTCTCCTCGGGGCGCGTCATGGTACGGACCCCCCGCCGGCCGGGCGGCGCGGCCCTACCGTCGGGCATGATCCACGCCTGGCACGACGTGACGCCCGCGACCGACAAGGGCGAACTGCCCCTGATCTTCAAGACGATCATCGAGATCCCCAAGGGCTCGAACCTCAAGTTCGAACTCGACAAGGGCTCCGGTCTGCTCAAGCTCGACCGCGTGCTGAGCTCGGCGGTGTACTACCCGGCCAACTACGGCTTCATCCCGCAGACGCTCGCCGAGGATGACGATCCGCTCGATGTGCTGGTGTACTGCACCGAGGAGATCCCGCCGCTGACGATCTGCAACGCCCGCGCGGTGGGCATGATGACCATGGTGGACCAGGGCCAGCCGGACCACAAGATCGTGGCCGTGCTGAACGAAGACCCCATCTACAGCGAGTTCGAAAAGGCGAGCGACTTTCCGACGCACATCTTCAAGATGCTGCGCCGGTTCTTCGAGGACTACAAGATGCTCGAGGACAAGGAGGTCGCGGTGGACGACATCCTGCCGGTCGAGGCCGCGGCCGCGGTCGTGCAGGACTGCCTGACGCGCTACAGCAGAGCCCGGTGGCGTGGCGAGATCAAAGGGCTGGTGAACTGATCGGCGTGGATGGGCGGCCTGCGGGCTACCGGCCCGTTTCAGGGTGGCAGTGCGCCGGCGATTCTCCAGTTTTCAATACTTCTTGAAACCTGGGGACGGCGCTCTAGAGTTGGGGTATGCCCGTTCTCCACGCCGACCCGGTGACCACCCGAGTTCGCTTCCCCCGGGCCGATGACCGCCTCGACGCCATCGCCGGCAAGGTGGCCCGCGGCGAGCGGCTCAGCATCGAGGATGGCGACGTCCTGTTTGCCACGCCCGACGTGTGGACCGTGTGCGAACTGGCGGACTCCGTGCGCAAGCGCCTGCACGGCACGGCCGCGTTCTACAACATCAACCGCCACCTCAACTACTCGAACGTGTGCGCCCTGTCGTGCAAGTTCTGCGAGTTCTACCGCAAGAAGGACGACGCCGACGCGTACACCCGCGACATGGACTACGTGCGCGAGCAGGCCCGGCGCGCGGTCGAGGGCGGGGCGACCGAGATCCACTCGGTCGGGGGGCTGCACCCGTACCTGCCGTTCAGTTACTACACCGACCTGGTGAGCACCATCCGCGACGAGGCACGCCGGCTCGGCAGCGACCTGCACGTCAAGGCGTTCACGGCGGTCGAGATCGTGCACCTGGCGAAGATCGCCAAGGTCTACAAGGGCGCCGCGGCCCCGGGCGACGAGGGTCGTGCGGCCCGGCGCGAAGCCATCCGCTGGGTGCTTACGCAGCTGCGCGACGCGGGGCTGGGGAGCCTGCCCGGCGGCGGCGCCGAGGTGTTCGACGACCGCGTGCACGACGAGGCGTACAAGGGCAAGATCCGCTCGGACGTGTGGCTCGACGTGCACGAGGTCGCGCACGAGCTGGGCCTGAACACGAACGCGACGATCTTGTACGGCCATATCGAGCAGCGCCGCGACCGGCTCGTGCACATGGACATGCTGCGCCGGGCGCAGGACGTTGCACTGGCGCGGATGGGGTACACGGGGGTGGGCAATGGGCAATGGGCAGTGGGCCATGGGGAGGCGCCCGGGCACTTGGGCTATACGGGCTACGAAGGCGGAAATACTCCCGCGATCACGCTGACTCGCCCCGGCACATTCCTCCCCGAGCACATTGCCTTCGGCTCTTCTCCCATTGCCCATTCCCCATTGCCCGTTGCCCCTGCCGGCTACTTCCAGACCATCATCCCTCTCCCCTTCTTCCCCGACGGCAGCGAGCTGGAGCACCTTCCCGGCCCCAGCGGCCTGGAGAACCTGCGCACGCTCGCGGTCGCGCGGCTCATGCTCGACAATTTCCCGCACGTCAAGGCGTTCTGGATCATGCAGACCCTGCCCATGGCCCAGCTCATGCTCTCGTGCGGCGCCGACGACATCGACGGCACGGTCGTGTGGTACGACATCACCAAGGTCAACCACGGCTCGGGCCAGGGCTCGGCCGGCGACGGCGTCAAGACGCACCAGGAAGTGAACGTCTGGACGCTCCAGAAGGCCATCCGCGAGGCCGGGTTCGAGCCCGTCGAGCGCGACACGCTCTACCGGCGCGTCGTGCGGGACGCGGCCGACGGCCGGCGTTGGACCGTCGACCCGACGGCGTGAACGATTCGTCCGTGGAAACCTCGGTGCGCAGCGTTGCGCGTGGTCATTCACCTCGGGGCGGGTACCGGCAGTTCCGCGGGCGCGGGTGGCTGTTGGGCAGGATCGCGCTCGCGCTGCCGGGGTCGGTCACCTGCGGCGCGTGCTTCGGGTTCCTGCACGGGCTCGGGATGTTCATGGGCCACGCCGAAACCGTCCTGGGCGGCGACGCGGCGAAGTTCCTGGTGGCCGGGGCGGTCTACGGGGCCTGGGTCGGGGCCGCGAGCTTCCCGCTGCTGATCGGCGTGACCACGAGCGTACGGACCGGCACGGGATTCGCGACGGTGCTGGGCGCGACCGGGGCGTTCACGTTCCTGGCGGGACTGTTCCTTAGCGCCGAGGAATTCGGCGTGGGCGTGGCGCTCACGCTCATCGCCTACGGATGCGCGTGCCTGGGGTGGCGCGTGTTCGACGGCTCGGGCGGCTACGAGGTCGTCACCGGCCGCTGCCCAGGGTGCGGCTACGACCTTCACGGCCTGTCGGCCGGTCCGTGCCCGGAGTGCGGGCACGCGCTGGATCCTTGAGTTTTCACGCCAACGTCCGTGTAACCGGGCCGTTGCTGGCGCGAACATTCGGCATTGGCCGCAAAAACGCGCGCCGAACGAAAAACTTTCGCGAGTTCTCCAGCCCGCGCTCAAGTGGACCGATGAGTGACGCCGGCGCGGCACGGGCCTGCAGCGCCAGCCGGCTCCCCGTCGAGCCGGCGGACGGGACACGTCGTCCCGGTCCGTGCCGCGGCAAGAGCGCCGCAGCCCCGCCAGAACAGCCGGAGAAAGTCACGTTGATGCGTCGAGCGTGTGTTCAAGCTGGCAGAGACCGCGGCACAACCGAACCCGGCGCCCCGAGCCATCCGGCCCGGATCAGCACCCGTGCTTGCGAGCTCGCGGCGGCACGGCAAGTGCTTCGCCCCGACGCCGCGACCGGTGACCACGACCGCGTGCTCGACATCGTCGCGGACCGGCTCCTCGAGGCCCTGTTCATGCCTGCTCGGCCCGGTGCGCGTGAACCTGGGCGATCCCCCGATGTGGTCGTTGCCGTGCGTGTCGCCGGGCGTGTCGCTCAGCCGGCCGCGTGCTGAATGCGCGTGCGCCGCACCGGCTGACGCGAGCGTGCTTTGCACATTCGCACTTCCTAGACTCGCCCATGACCCCCGGGCCGGGTTCAGTCGCGATCGCCTGCGCACTTTCGGCGCACGCCGAGCCGATCCGCGCCATCGATCAGGTGTGCGACGCCGCGAGCGCCACCCTCGCCGGCCGGACTCCCGACGTCGTATCCATGTTCTTCGCCGGCCCGCACGTGCAGGCGGCCAAGGCGATGGCGTACGTGGTTCGGCGCCGGCTCGGTCCGCGCGTGCTCATCGGCGTTTCGGCCGAGGCCGTTATCGCCGGTGACGTTGAACTCGAAGGCCAAGGCGGCATCTCGCTCTTCGCCGCGTGCTTGCCCGGCGTCACGGTGCACCCGTTCCGACTCGACCAGCTGCCCGCGCCCAAGCCGGGGTCGGAGATCGACTCCGCGGCCATGGCGGCGGCGGCCGGCATGCTCGGCCACGGTCAGCACCGGGCCACGTTCCTCTTCGCCGACCCCTTCAGCGTCGCGATGAACGCCCTGCTACCCGCCTTGGACCGGGCCCGCATCGCGGCGGCTCCGCACGGCGTCACGCCCGGCACGATGATCGGCGGCCTGGCGTCCGCGTCGCCGCGGGCCGGCGGCAACGCCCTGATCCTTGACGACGAGGTGCTCAACGCCGGCGCCGTGGGCGTCAGCCTGAGCGGCCCGGTGCGTGTTGACACCATCGTCAGCCAAGGGTGCCGGCCGTTCGGCCAAACCATGGTCGTGACCGGCGTGCGCGGGCAGATCGTCACCAGCCTCGGCGGCCGCCCGGCCCTTGAGGTCCTGCAGTCGATGATCGAGGAACTCGACGAGGCCAGCCGCGAGCTGCTCAAGAAGGGCGTGTTCCTCGGCCGGGTTGTGAACGAGTACAAGGACCGCTTCGGTCGCGGCGACTTCCTGGTCCGCAACGTCATCGGGGGCGAAGAGAAGACCGGCTCGATCGCGGTCGCCGACCTGCTTCGGGTCGGCCAGACCGTGCAGTTTCACCTGCGCGACGCCGCGACCGCCGACGAGGACCTCGCGCTGCTGCTCGACGGCCAGAAACTGCACGGCCCGCCCGCGGGTGCCATGCTGTTCACCTGCAACGGGCGTGGCAAGCGGCTCTTCGGCGAGCCCAACCACGACGCCGGCGCCGTCGCGCGAGCCTTCGCGCTGCCCGAGCCCGGTGAACAGCTCGCCAAGGCCGGACGAACGATCGCCCCGGCCGCGGCCGCCGGCGACCCGGGCGCTCTTCCCGGCGTTCCGCTCGCCGGGTTCTTCGCCGCGGGCGAGATCGGCCCGGTCGGCACCGGGGTGTTCCTGCACGGCCAGACCGCGGCCCTCGCGCTGTTCCGCGACCCCAACCGCGACGAAATCTGACCGCTCGACGCGCCCCCGTCGCGCCACGGCCGCCCCGGTTCCGGGTGAGGTACCCTCTGCACGCTCGGGTTCCTTCCCCCCTTTCCCCGGATCGGAGCGACGGGATGCCCACCTCGCGCAGTCGATTGTTGTTCCTTCGCGCCCGTCCGGCGGCGGCGCTCGTGCTCGCTGTGGCGACCGCGACGCTGGCCGCGGGGTGCGGCCAGGTGCGTCCGCCCGCGAGCGAGGCGGAATTGGCCCGCAAGGTCGCGCTCTTCAACAAGCGCTACGCCGAGCAGAAGGACATTCAGAGCGCCAAGCTCGCCGACCGCATCGCGCGCAAGCGCCTCGCCGCCCCCGGCCAGGCCCCCGTGATCGAAGTCCTCGCACTCTCGAGCGGCGGGCAGTACGGGGCGTTCGGCGTCGGGGTGCTGCAGGCGTGGAGCGGCGTCACCGAGCCCGGCTTCGTCCGCCCCGCCGAGTTCGACGTCGTCACCGGCGTCAGCACCGGCGCCATGATCGCCCCGTACGCCTTCGTTGGCACGCAGGACTCCATCGCCCGCGTCGAGCAGCTGTACGCGGAGGTCGACGAGCAGCTCGCGGTGTTCCGCGGCGTGTTCTTCTTCCTGCCCTGGCAGCCCGCGTTCTTCGACAACAGCAAGCTGCGGGCCCAGCTGCGCGACGAGATCAACACCGAGCAGCTCGAGGCGGTTGCGCACGGGTACGACGAGGGCCGTCAGCTCATGGTCGCCGCGACCAACCTGGACATGGGCAAGATGGAGGTGTTCGACCTCGGGGCCGAGGCCAAGGCCGCCCTGGCCGCGGCAAAGGCCAAGGGCGCGACGACCGAGGCCGCGGCCCAGGAGTTTCAGGATCGCTTCGAGCGCATGGTGCTCGCGTCGGCGTCGATTCCCGGGGCGTTCGAGCCCGTCGAGATCGACGGCACGCTCTACGCCGACGGCGGGGCGAGCGAGCAGTTCTTCGGCGGCATCCGCACGAGCACGCTCGCGCGCACGCTCGAGATCGACCGGGCCCGCTTCCCCACGGCCCCGGCGCCGGTGTTCCGGGTGTGGGTCATCATCAACGGCAAGGTCGGGCTCGAGCCCACGACCGTGCAGCCGCGCTGGACGAGCGTGGCCTTCCGCAGCCTCCAGACCATGCTGGCCTCGTCAACGCAGATGGGTCTACGCCGGATGGAGCTTGGCTCGTACGCGCTGGACCAGGAGGGCAAGGCGAAGATCGAGTTCCGGTACGTCGCCCTGCGTGACGACTTCCCGATTCCCGAGACCCAGAGCCTCTTCGACCGCGGGCTGATGAACGCCCTGCTCAAAGAAGGACGCCGGGTCGGGTCGGATTACCGGAGCTGGCTCACGCCGACCGAGCCCCCCGAGGTGCCGGGCGAAACGCAGTCGGAGCCGGCGGCCAACGAGGGTGCGCCCCGGTAGAACGTTCGTGCAAGTACTTCAGCCCCAAAACTGCGTCGCACGGGCGACGGTCCCGTTCTTCCAGTTCGCGTACTCCACGGCGCGTTCCCGGGCCCCGGGACCGGAGAACCGGGCGGTATAGACCTCGTTCGTAAGGTCCCCATACTTCACGCCACGTACTTCCCAGTCGGTGGGAGAGTCCCTGCAGGCGGCAGCTTGGTACACAATCAGCCCGTGCGTGGGCTTGGCGTAGGCCGACGGCTTCATACCGTGAAGTTAGTTCGACAGGTCTGGCACGAGTGAGCGTCGCGTGAATAGGCGTTCATCGTGCAAAGTCCGCCGGGAGATGCACGGTTGTACCCCGTCGGTGGACCCCCCGAAGCGTTCTGCCTATCATCAAGACCCGACCGGCGGCTGTGCGCCGTCGGCGGGCGAACATCCAAGACCGCACGTACTACCCGCTCGCGACGCCCCAGGCCGGGGCTCGCACGCCGGACCTGGAGTCCGGGGGCTGGTGGGAGGTAGGAACCGATGGCCAAGAAAGAAGTCGTCAAGAAGTTCAAGATCATGGCCCCCGGCGGGCAGGCCACTCCGGCCCCGCCGCTGGGTCCGGCGCTGGGCGGCAACGGCGTCAACCCCGGTCAGTTCATCCAGAAGTTCAACGCGGCGACGGCGGCCCTCAAGGGCAAGATCGTCGGCTGCGTCGTTACGGTCTACAACGACCGCTCGTTCGACCTCGAAATCAAGAGCTCCCCGGCCTCGGCGCTCATCCGCGAGCACGCCAAGATCGAGAAGGGCTCGGGTGAGCCGAACAAGACCAAGGTCGGCAAGATCACCCGCAAGTCGGTCGAGGCTATCGCCAAGGAAAAGATGGCCGACCTGAACGCCGGGTCGCTCGAGGCCGCGTGCCGCATCATCGAAGGCTCCGCCCGCGCAATGGGCGTCACCGTGGTGGAGGGCTAAACCATGCCGAAGCTGTCCAAGCGGGCCAAGGCCAACGCTGAACTCATCCCCGACGGTCCGCAGAGTGCGCCCGACGCGATCGCGGCCCTGAAGAAGTTCAAGGCCCCGAAGTTCGACCAGACCATCAACATCGTCATGCACCTGGGCATCGACCCGGCCCAGGCGGACCAGAACATCCGCGGCGCCGTCGCCCTTCCCAAGGGCATCGGCAAGAGCAAGCGCGTCGTCGCCTTCTGCCGCGAGGACGTCGCCAAGCTGGCCCTCGCGGCGGGCGCCCTCAAGGCCGGCGGCGAGGACCTCGTCGCCGAGATCGAGAAGGGCTGGATGGACTTCGACGTCGCGGTCGCGAGCCCGGACATGATGCGCGTCGTGTCCAAGCTCGGTAAGGTCCTGGGTCCCAAGGGCCTCATGCCCAGCCCCAAGGCCGGCACCGTCACCACCGACATCCCCCTGGCCGTCAAGGAATACTCCGCCGGCAAGGTCGAGTACCGCAACGACAAGGGCGGGAACGTGCACGCGGTCATCGGGAAGATGAGCTTCCCCGCCGGCGACCTGGTCGCCAACCTCGAGCACTTCATCACCACCATCGAGAAGCTCCGCCCCAGCACCACCAAGGGCGTGTTCATCAAGAAGGTCGTGGTCGCCGGCGCCATGACGCCGGGCGTGCAGATCAAGTACGTCACCGCGGCCGCCGAGTGATCCCTTCGGCGTTCTACAGGCCCTACCGGCTGATCCCTGACCCTGGCCCCCGAACTTCGAGGCTCCCATGTCCAAGACCGTCAAGCAGATCATCATGCGGGACTACGTCACCCGGGTCGCCGGGCACGACGACGCCCTGCTCATCAGCATCCGCGGGATGAAGGGCGTCGACACCACCCGCATGCGCGCGAAGCTCCGCGGCAAGAAAATCAAGGTGACCGTCATCCGCAACTCGCTCGCCCGCAAGGCGTTCGAGTCCTCGGCCCTCAACGGCCTGGCCAAGCTGCTCACCGGGCCCAGCGCCCTGGCGATCGGCGAGGGCTCGGTCGTCGAGGTCGCCCGCGAACTGGTCGACGTCCTCAAGGAGTTCCCGCAGCTCGAGCTGCGCGGGGCCCTGCTCGACGGCACCCTCTTCGAGGGCAAGGCCGGCGTCGAGGAGCTCAGCCGCTTCCCGACCCGCAGCGAGGCCATCGCCCAGGTCGTCACCCTCGTGGTCAGCCCGGCCCGCAAGCTCGTGGCCCAGGTCAAGGGCCCCGGGTCGACCGTCGCCGGCATCGTCAAGGCGATCGAGACCAAGCTCGAAAAGGGCGAGGCCATCGCGAAGAAGGCCGGCTGAACAGAACTCAAGGCGTCCACGACTGGCCCGTAGTCGGGGTAAAGAGCCGGGAGCGTCCCGGCCCCTCTCCTGGAGCCCGTTGAACCGGCGGACGGACGTGTCCGACCCGCCCAAGCGCAGAGGTTTGCACCATGGCGACGATTCAGGAACTCGGTGACGCTCTCGCGGCGCTGTCCCTCAAGGACGCCGTCGAGCTCGGCAAGTACATGAAGGACACCTACGGCATCGAGGCGGCCGCCGGCGGCGGCGTCATGATGGCCGCGGGCCCCGCGGCCGCCGCCGCCCCCAAGGCCGAAGAGAAGTCCACCTTTGACGTCATCCTCAAGGCTGTCGACGCGGCCAAGAAGATCGGCGTCATCAAGGTCGTCCGCGAGGCGACCGGCCTGGGCCTGAAGGAGGCCAAGGACCTGGTCGACGGCGCCCCCAAGCCCATCAAGGAAGGCCTGTCCAAGGAGGACGCCGAGAAGCTCAAGAAGACCCTCGAGGAAGCCGGCGGCACGATCGAGCTCAAATAAATCGCTCGACCGTTCAAAGTCAGAACAGAACCCCCTCGCCCCGCGAGGGGGTTTTTCATTGAATTTCGAAGAACCGGCCGACATTTGGCGCAATCGTGGCGCTTTAGGGACCGGAACGGCTTGCTTTGGCCAAACACGCGGGGTACACTGCCGGGTTCGAGGCAGCGCGAATACTCCCCGGGTGAACGAACACACGAGTGACATCCCAACGCGGCGGCGACAGTCGGCCGCGGGTGTTGCAGCGACCATCACGAGGTAAGCGATGGCGATGACGACCGTCCGTAGTTACGCCAAGCGTGGCGACGCTATCCCTGTCCCCGACCTGACCAAGGTCCAGAGCGACGCGTACGCGCGGTTCCTGCAACTGGACAAGGGCCCGCACGACCGCGACATCGCGGTCGGGCTCGAGGCCCTGCTGCGCGAGGTCTTCCCGATCGAGAGCTACGACGGGACGATGCAGCTCGAGTACGTGTACTACGTGCTCGAGGAGCCCCGCTACACCCCCGACGAGTGCCGCGAGCTGCGCCTCACGTTCGGGTACCCCTTCCGGGTCTGCGTCAAGCTCGTTCGCCAGAACCAGCCCGACATCGCCCAGGAGGAGATCTACCTGGGCGAGTTCCCGGTGATGCAGGGCGGCGGCGAATTCATCGTCAACGGCGCCGAGCGCGTCATCGTCAACCAGCTCCACCGCTCCCCCGGCGTCGACTTCTCCATCGCCTCCACCGAGGCCGACCGCCCCCTGCACTCGGCCCGCATCATCCCCGAGCGCGGCTCGTGGATCGAGCTGGAGGTCACCAAGAAGGACGTCCTGGTCATGCGGATCGACCAGTCGACGAAGCTCGCGGCGACCACCTTCCTCCGCTGCCTCGACGAGTCCGTCGCCGGCACCGACGCCGTCCTGAGCCTCTTCTACGAGATCAGCGAGATCAAGGCCGCGGACGCGCGCCCCGACCACTGGGCCGCCCAGGGCATCTTCGACCCCGAGACCGGCGAGGAGATCGTCGCCGTGGGCCGCCAGCTGGGCGACAGCGCCGAGCGGATCGCGGCCAGCAGCCTCAAGAAGATCCGGGTCATCCAGAACCCGTCCGACACGCTCATCCTCAACACGGTCGCCGAGGAGAAGCTCGAGCAGCTCGAGGCCTCGAGCGACTACGAGCGGGCCCTTCTCAAGGTCTACACGAAGCTGCGCCCCGGCAACCCGCCGCAGGTCGAGAAGGCCAAGCAGCTGTTCTTCGAGAAGTTCTACGACGACAACCGCTACCGCCTGGGCAAGGTGGGCCGGTTCCGCATCAACCGCAAGTTCAACCTCAACACGCCCGAGGACGTGATGTTCATCCGGGCGGAGGACTTCCTGCGGGTCGTGCAGTACATGCTCGACCTGCGCTCCAAGCGGCCCGACCCCAAGACCGGGCGTCCGATCGCCCAGGTCGACGACATCGACCACCTGGGCAACCGGCGCCTGCGCACGCTCGACGAGCTCGCGGTCGAGGAACTCCGCAAGGGCTTCCTCAAGCTCCGGCGCACGGTCCAGGAACGCATGAGCGTCAAGGACCCGGCCGAGCTCGCCAAGGTCGCCGACCTGGTGAACTCCAAGAGCATCTCCAGCGCCATCGACTTCTTCTTCGGGCGCAGCGAGCTCAGCCAGGTCGTCGACCAGACGAATCCCCTGTCGAGCCTCATCCACGAGCGCCGCCTCAGCGCCCTGGGCCCCGGCGGCCTCAACCGCAAGCGCGCGGGCTTCGAGGTCCGCGACGTGCACATCAGCCACTACGGGCGCATCTGTCCCATCGAGACCCCCGAAGGCACGAACATCGGCCTCATCGCGTCGATGGGCATCTACGCCAGCATCGACGACTACGGCTTCCTGCGCACGCCCTACCGCGTCGTCAAGGACGGCAAGCTCACCGGCAAGGTGGTCGAGCTCCGCGCCGACGAGGAGATGAAGGCGGTCCTCGCCCCCACCGACGCCATCGACGAGGCCAACAAGCTCAAGGAAGGCCCGGTCATGGCCCGCGTCAACGGCGAACTGGCCGAGGTTGACTCCTCCATGGTCGAGTTCGTCGACATCGCCCCCAAGCAGATCGTCGGCGTGTCCGCGGCCCTGATCCCCTTCCTCGAGCACGACGACGCCAACCGCGCCCTCATGGGCTCGAACATGCAGCGCCAGGCGGTCCCGCTCATCAAGGTCAGCCCGCCCTGCGTCGCGACCGGTCTGGAAAAGGACATCGGCCGCAACTCCGGCATGGTCGTCAAGGCCAAGAACGCCGGCACCGTCACCTTCGTCGACAGCCAGCGCGTCATCATCGACAACTCCGACGAGTACGTGCTCCGCAAGTTCGCCGGCCTGAACGAGCGCACGTGCCTGAACCAGCGCCCGATCGTCAAGCCGGGCCAGAAGGTCAAGAAGGGCGAGATCATCGCCGACGGCCCGAGCACGCGCTGGGGCGAGCTCGCCATCGGCAAGAACGTCCTCGTCGCCTTCAACACCTTCGACGGGTACAACTTCGAGGACGCCATCGTCATCAACGAGCGCCTCGTCAAGGACGACGTCTTCACCAGCATCCACATCGACGCCTTCGACGTCGAGGTCCGCGAGACCAAGCTCGGGCGCGAGGAGTTCACCCGCGACATCCCCAACGTCAGCGAGAAGATGCTCCGCAACCTCGACGAGAACGGTGTCATCCGCCTGGGCGCCCGCGTCGGCCCCGGCGACATCCTCGTCGGCAAGGTCAGCCCCAAGAGCAAAAGCGAGCTCACCCCCGAAGAGAAGCTCCTGCACGCCATCTTCGGCCGCGCGGGCGAGGACGTGAAGAACGACTCGCTCGAGGTCCCCGCCGGCGTCGAGGGCATCGTCATCGGCGCCCGACGCTTCAGCCGGCGCATGCACCTCAACGCCGAGCAGAAGAAGCGGCTCCAGAAGGAGATCGACGACTACGGCGTCGAGATGGACCGCAAGGCCGTCACCCTCTTCAAGCAGATGGTCGCCCAGATCAACGAGGTCGTCGGCACCGAGATGGTCGACCCCTCGACCCGCCAGAAGGTCGCCGCCAGCGACATCCCCGAGGTCGTCCTCGAGCAGATCGAGAACTTCGACCTCAAGTGGATCAAGGGCTCCAAGGAGGCCCGCGAGAAGGCCGAACTGCTCTACCGCCAGTTCTGGCCCCGCGTTCAGGCCAACCGCAAGGAGAAGGAACGCAAGATCGGGCACATGAAGCGGGGCGACGAGCTCCCCACCGGCGTGCTCGAGATGGTCAAGGTCTACCTCGCCACCAAGCGCCAGCTCTCCGTCGGCGACAAGATGGCCGGCCGCCACGGCAACAAGGGCGTCATCGCCCGCATCGTGCCCGAGGAAGAGATGCCGTTCATGGAGGACGGCACCCCCGTCGACTTCCTGCTCAACCCCCTGGGCGTGCCCAGCCGCATGAACGTCGGCCAGATCCTCGAGACCCACCTGGGCTGGGCCGCGCAGGTCCTGGGCTTCCAGGCCGTCACCCCCGTCTTCGACGGCGCCAGCGAGGAGCAGGTGCACGCCGCGATCGACGAGGCCAACGCCCACGTCGTGACCAAGCTCGCCGAGTACGAGAAGACCGGCACCTGGCCCCACCCGCGCGAGCTGCTCGCCCGCATGCCCAAGACCGGCAAGATCCAGCTCTTCGACGGGCGCACCGGCGAGGCCTTCACCCAGAAGACCACCGTCGGCTACATGTACATCCTCAAGCTGCACCACCTCGTCGACGACAAGATCCACGCCCGCTCCACCGGCCCCTACAGCCTCATCACCCAGCAGCCCCTGGGCGGCAAGGCCCGCACCGGCGGCCAGCGCTTCGGTGAAATGGAAGTGTGGGCCCTCGAGGCCTACGGCGCCAGCTACATCCTCCAGGAGCTCCTCACCGTCAAGAGCGACGACGTCGAGGGCCGCACCAAGATCTACGAGAGCATGGTCAAGGGCACCAACACGCTCGAGGCCGGCATGCCCGTCGCGTTCGACGTGCTCTGCAACGAGCTCAAGGGCCTTGGCATGAACGTGACGCTGGAGAAGAAGCGGACGGAGGCGGCGAGCCTGCTGTAACGCCCCCCCTCCCCCCCCGGCCGCCCGGAAGAAGACGCTCGAAGTATCCGCGTCCCGTGTTCGACAACGTTCGACTGACCACCCGCCGCGAGCACCAGCCGCGGCGATCTTGCGGGAGAAATCCATGACCGCAACCGAAAGCGTGTACGACCGGATCAACGACTACGGCGCCGTCAAGGTCGCCCTGGCCAGCCCCAACGACATCCGATCCTGGTCCTACGGCGAGGTCAAGAAGCCCGAGACCATCAACTACCGCACCTACCGCCCCGAGAAAGACGGCCTCTTCTGCGAGCGCATCTTCGGCCCCGAGCGCGACTACGAGTGCTCCTGCGGCAAGTACAAGGGCACCAAGTACAAGGGCATCATCTGCGACCGCTGCGGCGTCAAGGTGACCCACTCCCGCGTGCGCCGCAAGCGCATGGGCCACATCAACCTCGCCGCCCCCATCGTCCATATCTGGTTCTTCAAGGCCATGCCCAGCCGCCTGGGCAACCTGCTCGCCATGAAGACCAGCGACCTCGAGAAGATCATCTACTTCCAGGACTACGTCGTCGTCGACCCCGGCGACACCGAGCTCACCTTCAAGCAGATGCTCACCGAGGACGAGTACCGCCAGGCCGTCGAGAAGTACGGCAACGCCTTCCGGGCCATGATGGGCGCCGACGCCGTGCGCGAGCTGCTCACCCGCACCGACCTGCACAAGCTCGCCGCCGAGATCCGCGAGGACCTCAAGAACACCCGGTCCAAGCAGAAGATCAAGGACCTCGCCAAGCGCCTCAAGATCGTCGAGCAGATCCGCGGGAGCGAGAACGACCCCACCTGGCTGGTGATGGACGTCATCCCCTGCATCCCGCCCGACCTGCGCCCCCTCGTGCTGCTCGAATCCGGCAACTTCGCCACCAGCGACCTCAACGACCTGTACCGGCGCATCATCAACCGCAACAACCGCCTCAAGAAGCTGATGGACCTCAACGCCCCCGAGGTCATCATCCGCAACGAGAAGCGGATGCTCCAGCAGGCCGTCGACGCCCTGTTCGACAACAACCGCTGCCGCCGCCCCGTCCTGGGCTCGAGCAACCGCCCGCTCAAGAGCCTCACCGACATGATCAAGGGCAAGCAGGGCCGCTTCCGCGAGAACCTGCTCGGCAAGCGCGTCGACTACTCCGCCCGCTCGGTCATCGTCGTCGGCCCCGAGCTCAAGCTCAACCAGTGCGGCCTGCCCAAGAAGATCGCCCTGGAGCTCTTCCAGCCGTTCATCATCCGCAAGCTCAAGGAGCACGGCCTCGCGGACACCATCAAGTCCGCCAAGCGCATGCTCGAGCGCCGCGACCCCGAGGTCTGGGACGTCCTCGAAGAGGTCATCTACCAGCACCCCGTCCTGCTCAACCGCGCCCCCACGCTGCACCGCATGGGCATCCAGGCCTTCGAGCCCGTGCTCGTCGAGGGCAACGCCATCCGCCTGCACCCGCTCGTGTGCACCGGCTTCAACGCCGACTTCGACGGCGACCAGATGGCCGTGCACCTGCCCCTCTCCGTCGAGGCCCAGGCCGAGGCCCACGTGCTCATGCTCAGCACGCACAACATCTTCGGCCCCGCCAACGGCAAGCCCATCATCAGCCCCAGCCAGGACATCGTGATGGGCGTCTACTTCATCACGACCAACCAGCCCGAGGACAAGCCGGTCGACAAGCTCAAGCGCTTCAAGGACCGGCGCGAGGCCATGCTCGCCTACGACCACGCCAAGATCGGCCCCCACGAGAAGATCATCGTCCGCATGGACGGCTTCACGCACACCGTCGAGGACCAGGGCGGCCCGCTCAAGCCCATCCCCGCCGACAAGCGCGTCGTCACCACCGCCGGACGCATCCTCTTCAGCGAGATCCTCCAGCCCGGCATGCCCTTCTACAACTGCGCCCTGGGCAAGAAGGGCTGCGCCCGCGTCATCGACGACTGCTACGCGATGTGCGGCCGCCCCGCCACCATCGACTTCCTCGACCGCCTCAAGGAGATCGGCTTCAAGCAGTCGACCCTCGCCGGCCTCTCCTTCGGCATCACCGACCTGCGCGTCCCCAAGGAGAAGGCCGACCTCATGGGCGAGGCCCAGAAGAAGGTCGACCGCGTCGAGAAGAACTACGAGCGCGGCCTCATCACGGAGCGCGAGCGGTACAACCAGCTGCTCGACATCTGGTCCCACTGCCGCGAGCAGGTCACCAAGAAGCTCGTCGAGACCCTCAAGAACGACCGGCGCGACGAGAACGGCACCGAGATCCCCGCCGACTCCAAGGCCGGCCGGCTCTACATGAACCCCGTCTACCTCATGAGCGACTCGGGCGCCCGCGGCAACGTCAGCCAGATGATGCAGCTCGCCGGCATGCGCGGCCTCATGGCCAAGCCCAGCGGCGAGATCATCGAGACCCCCATCCGCTCCAACTTCCGCGAAGGCCTCAACATCCTCGAGTACTTCAGCTCGACCCACGGCGCCCGCAAGGGCCTCGCCGACACCGCCCTCAAGACCGCCGACTCGGGCTACCTCACCCGCAAGCTCTGCGACGTCGCCCAGTCCGTCATCATCAGCGAGTACGACTGCGGCTCCAAGCGCGGCATCATGAAGCGCGCCATCTACAAGGGCGAGAAGGTCGACGTCCCCCTGCGCGACCAGGTCGTCGGACGCGTCAGCCGCAACACCATCACCAACCCCGCCACCGGCGAGACGGTCGTCAGCGAGAACGAGGTCATCACCCTCGAGATCGCCAGGAAGATCGAGGACCTGGGCATCGACAACGTGATGGTCCGCAGCGCCCTCACCAGCGAGAGCCGCTTCGGCTGCTCCGTGCTCGACTACGGCATGGACATGTCCACCGGCAAGCTCGTCGAGCCCGGCATGGCCGTCGGCATCATCGCCGCCCAGTCCATCGGCGAGCCCGGCACCCAGCTCACGATGCGCACCTTCCACACCGGCGGCATCGGCTCGCGCGAGATCCTCGAGCACGAGTACAAGGCCACCATCGGCGGTCGCGTCGAGCTCCGCGACTGCAGCGAGGTCCAGTCCGTCGACGACGAAGGCCACACCGTCATGGTCGCGCTCAAGCGCAACGGCGAACTCGCCCTCTTCGACGCCAAGGGCCGCGAGGTCGAGAAGACCAAGGTCCCCTACGGCTCGTACATCCTCGTCAAGAACGGCGACGAGGTGAAGCGCGGCCAGCAGCTCATCAAGTGGGACCCGCACCGCCTCCCCATTCTCGCCGAGAAGGACGGCAAGGTCCGCTACGTCGACATCGAGGTCGGCGAGACCGTGCGCGAGGAGGACGCGGGCCAGGGCAAGAAGGCCCTGGTCATCATCGAGCACAAGGGCGAGAAGCACCCGCAGATCGTCATCGAGGACGCCGCCGGCCACATCCTCGACTTCCACTACCTCCCCGCCAAGGCCCGTATCGAGCAGCCCGACGGGGCCCAGATCAAGGCCGGCCAGATGCTCGCTCGTCAGCCCCGCGGCGCCGGCGGCTCGCAGGACATCGTCGGTGGTCTGCCCCGCGTCACCGAGATCTTCGAGGCCCGCAAGCCCAAGGAACCCGCCGTCATGGCCGAGATCTCCGGCCGCGTCGAGCTCCACTCCGACAAGCGCAAGGGCAAGATGACCATCCGCGTCATCAGCGACTCGGGCATCGAGAAGGACCACCACGTCCCGACCGACAAGCACCTGCTCGTGCACGCCGGCGACTACGTCCAGGCCGGCGACCCCCTCACCGAAGGCCCGCTCGTCCCGCACGACATCCTGCGGATCAAGGGCGAAGAGGCCCTGTGGACCTACATGCTCGACGAGGTCCAGAACGTCTACCGCGCCCAGGGCGTGACCATCAACGACAAGCACATCGAGGTCATCCTCGCCCAGATGCTCCGCAAGGTCCGCGTCGAGAGCCCCGGCGACACCGACCTGCTCCCCCATGACGTCGTCGACAAGTTCGAGTTCCGCCGCAAGAACGCCCAGATCAACGAGATGGTCCGCGTCACCGACGCCGGCGGCACCGAGCTCAAGGTCGACGAGCTCGTCAGCAAGACCACCATCCGCGAGGCCAACGCCAAGGCCGAGGCCGTGGGGCGCGAGGGCGCCAAGGCCAAGAAGGCCCGCCCCGCGACCGGCCGCACCCTGCTGCTGGGCATCACCAAGGCCGCGCTGTCGAGCGAGAGCTTCCTCTCGGGCGCCAGCTTCCAGGAGAGCACCAAGGTGCTCACCGAGGCCGCCCTCCGCGGCGCCGTCGACGAACTCGTCGGCCTCAAGGAGAACGTGCTGCTGGGCCACCTCATCCCCGCCGGCACCGGCTTCAAGCCCTGGCAGGCCATCCGTGTCAAGCCCCTGGTCGCCGTCCCCGAGGGCGACGCCGACGCGGACATCCTCGCCGAGGCCGCCACCGCCGCCGAAGCCCTGGGCGCCGACCGCTCCGACCTCCTGGGCGTCCCCAAGGTCGAGATCCCCGGCGTCGGCATCGCCGAACGCGGCAAGGTCTGACGCGACCCGCCGCCGCTCCCGAACTACCCGGCCGGCGAACAACCTGAGATCCACGCGACGACCCGGTCTTGCCTAGACCGGGTCGTCGTCGTTCAGGGCCTCGCTGGGCAACACCTGCTGGTCGCGCGCGATCCTCGGATCGCTCGGGTCGAAGCTCGTCTCCCCCGTCCGGATCATCAGCCGGACATACGGCCCGCACAGCGCGCACACCGACGAGCACCCGGTCCGCTGTACCAAGGCGTCAAAGTCGAGCCGCTCTGAGCGCGCAATCTCCGCGAGGCGGGCGAAGCTCACGTCACGGCACACGCACCGGTCGACCCGCACGTCACATCCTCGCGAAATCGCGCCCACGCGCGCGCTCCCGCCGTCCCGTCGGCCAAACCCGACCTCTTAATCGTAATCGAAAAACCCGTTGTCGTCAGCACCACGGGCCCAACCGATCCCCATTTCCCCGGGGTCCGCCCCGTACAACCCGCTCGACCAGGTGAACCCCAAACGCTCCGGCCCGACATGCCCGTCCAAGCGGGCCGTGTTTGCGCTCCCCGCCCCCCCGGACCGTGGGGTCGCATGGCGGAAGTGCATCGAAGGGTCAGCCCGCGCCGCGTCGCCCCGCGTCTGGTCGGGCCAGAACCGCGGCTCGAGAAAGCTGTATTCGATCGCGAGCGGGCCCGACGGCCCGTCCACCGCCAGCGCGCTGTCGGCGAACGCGAACGTACCCGTTGGATCCGAGAACCGTGACCGTCTCGCCCCCGCGCGGTCGGTCGAGACCGGCCACAGGTCGTCGTCGCCGTCGACATCGGTTCGCACACGCCCGCGGTCCGTGCCGACGAACGCGTTGTTGTAGCCGTACCCGCCGCAGGCCCGCTCGAAGCCGGCCTGGGCCGCCCCGGCCCCGTCGAGCAGCGCGAGCGACGGCGCGAACGTGGGGCAGACCCGCACGCCGTCGCGCCTCGCGGCGGTTCCGGGCGGTGGGGGAGCGGTCCCGGGCTCGCGCGGCCCGTCCGGTCCGCCCAGGTACGCCGTGAGCGACCCGCCCTCGGGCACGAACGCCTGCGACGGCGTCGAGCGCGACCCGTGCCAGCGGTCGAGGTTCGCGCCGATGTTCGCCGCGCCCGGCGCGTACCGCTCGTCATAATCCCCCGCGTACAGGTCGTTCGCGAGCGCCAGTTGCCGCAGGTTCGACGAGCACACGCACGAGCGGGCCGACTCGCGCGCCCCCGCGAGCGAGGGCAGCAGCACGCCGGCCAGCAGCGCGATCACCGCGCACACCGCCAGCAGTTCCACGAGCGAAAACCCGCGCGGGCTATCCGGCCGCGTCGGCGTCACGGCGACTGCTCCTCGAAATACGCGTTCACGATCGCGCTCACGTCGGTCGAGTTCACCACCCCGTTGCCGTCGATGTCCGCGACAATCGACCCGGTCACCTGGGCCGCGAACCAGTCGTTGATATAGAGCGCGACGTCCGTCGAATTCACCAGGCCGTCGGCGTTCCAGTCGGCCAGGAGCGGGGGGCGCGCGTCGGCCACGCCCGAGATCTCGGTCGAGACCTCGCCCAGCAGCGGGTGCACGTACGCCACGCCGGTGGTCACGCGCAGGAAGTCGAACGCCTCGAGCCCCGCGGGCGCGAGCGTCACCGGGTCCACGGCCCAGTCGATGGCGAAGGCGTCTCCTCCGCCGCCCCCGCCATCGACCCAGGTCGTGACCCCCACGCGCATCGGGTCGTCCGGCAGCGTGTAGAACGCCTCGGGCGTGATTGATGCGTCGTCGACGATGTTGTCGCCGTCCGTGTCGCCCAGCGCGAGCACCGGCGTGCAGTCCGCGTAGCCCCACGCGCCCTCGGTGACCGCCCCGGGGCCGTTGGGGTTCACGAGCACCGGCCCGGCCTCGAACGGCACGGCGGGCAGCCGAAACCCGCTCGTGGTCCACTGCCCGCTCCGACCCGGCGGCACCCACAGCGGGTTGCTCGGCGGGAACGTCGGGTCCGCGGCGTTGTCGTCCCACGTCTGGCTGAACGCCGGGGCCGGCGCGGCCGTGATGTGCGAACCGGGGATCAGGTACCACGGATCGTCCGGCACGCCGTTGCCATTCACATCGCGCGAGATCTCGACGACCGCCGCCTCCGCCCAGCGCCGGTTCGGGTTGCCCGCGACGTAGTGGGCGTTGCCGAACACGATTGCATCGAGCCCGAGCCGGTTCCTCGGGTCGTTCACCACCGGGCGTGCGAACCCCAGCGTGATCGAACCGCTGAACCCGCCCAGGCTCACGATCTTCGAGTTGTCGGGGGCGAGCGTCCCGCCCCCGACGGGCGCGCCCAGCGCCCGGCACGGGTCGTTGAACAGTGCGCTGTTGACGAACTGCCCCGGCGCGGGCGTGTACGCCCAGACCGTGACGCCGAAGGGCGAGTCGGCTGGCTGAACCGGGCAGGGCAACGGCTGCGCCGGCGCGTGCGCCGCGAGAGCCGCAACCGGGATCGCAGCGAGCCCGGCGCGCGAGCGAGAAATGAAAGGGCGCGAGTCACGCATTTCGCCGCCTCCTCGCCGCGAACGCGCCCGTCAGCACAAGCGCCGCACCCGTCCCGGGCGCCGGCACCGCGTACCGCGCGATCAGCGCCCCGTCGGACACGAGCAGTTCGCCGGTGAACGCGTTGAAGCGGACCGAGTAGAACGCGCCCGGCCCGAACGGGCTGAGGCGCAGCTCGGCCGCGTCGGGCGCGAGCGGGCCGCCGGTGAGCGCCGCCGCGACCGCCGCGGCGTCGACGACCGCCGCGTAGCCGAAATCGTCGGACCCGGCGAAGAAATCGCCGCCGCCCACCAGCAGGTTGCCCAGCGCGTCGAAGCCGAGCGAACTTGCCGAGAGCACATCGGCGACCGCGGCCCCCGAGTCGAACGTCACGGGCGGGGAGTGCAGGCCGCCCAGCGACGCGAGGTCGAACGCGCGGACAAGCCCCGTGTCGCCCCCGGCGGGCCCGACATCAAACCCGACCCCCACGAACAGCCGCGTCCCGTCGCTCGCGACGCCCCCCGAGCCCGACGCGACGTTGTCGACGACGAGCGTCGCCGTGAGCGCCTCGACGTCGATGCGCGACACGCTCGGGCTCGAGCCGAAGCCCGAAACAAACAGCGTCGAATTCGAGGTCCACACGCCCTCGGAGTTCGCGGCCGCGACGCTCGCCACGGGCGCAGGCCCGCCGAGGTTCAGGGCCGCGGCGTTGACGAGCAGCACGCTCGCGCCGGGGCCGAAGTTGTTGTCCCCGATCGCGATCCGCGCCCCGTCCGGGCTCACGCGGATGAACGTCGCGCCGAACGGCGAGATCACCGTTGGATCCACCGACCCGATGGCGCCGTAGTCCCCCGCCCCCGGGGCCGACTCGACCACGAACGTCCCCCCGGTCAGTCCGATCACCCGCCCGTCGGGGAGCACGTCCCACGTCCCCGTGGGCGCACTGAACGTCCCCACGAGCGAATACGGCGGCACGCCGGCGAGCGCGGGCGTTGAGGCCACCACGCTCAACCCCGCCGCCGTCAGCAGCACACCTACGGACGGACCGACACCCCGCGCATGGGCGCGACGAACACTGAACACAGTGAGCACGAGCGAACTCCGCTGTTCGTTCCGAATCGCGCGGAACGGTCCCCGGGCCGGGTGAGCCCTCGCGGGGTTGGCCGAAAGCGTGAGGTGCCGCGGGGAACGCGCGGCGACGCCATCGGCGCCCATGGTCGCGAGGGCGCGAGACACACGCTCATGGCAGGTCTTCCGGCTTCGGGTCCCCGGCAGTCGCTCAAGCCAGGCTTGAGCGTCCGGTGCGGGCTCGGTCTTCCCGGGCGCGGTTGATCGCGACCAGTGACCATCGTGAGCCCGCGTCAGCACCCGTTACGGCGGCGCGTCCGCGGTGGAATTGCACCACGCTTCCCTTTTCAGCCCCTGGACGACTCGTCATCGCCCAAGAGCACCATGAACAGCCTCAGCATATCGCAGCGGCCCGCCGTGTCAAACCGGCTAAAGCAACGGGCGCTCAACGTCCTGTGTGTTCCGAACCCCGGCCCGGTCGACCGTCGCCACCCACGCCGCCACGGCGTTCCCGCCCGCGACCGCGTACTGCACACCGGCTCCGCCTAAGGCGGTCGCCGCTCGCACAAGCCGTTGCCTGACCAGTTCCACCGCGTCCACCATCCGCTGAAGAAGGTCGGCTGAGGGCGTGGGAAAGACGCTCGTCACGCCGGATTCCAGCGTCGGCGCCGTTGTTGACCGCTTGGACGCGGCCCTCACGCCGGACTCGGCACCGTCTCCAGGATCCGCGCCACGATCCGCTCCGAGTCCGCCGTCGACGCCGTGCCGTGCCCGTTGGTCAGCGCCGCCCGCGCCACCACCCGGTGGGCTGTGACCGCGATCACGTTGTGATAGATGTCGTCGGGGATCACGTAGTCACGCCCCGCGATCGCGGCCGTCGCCCGAGCAGCCTGCGCCAGCGCCAATGACCCCCGGGGGCTCAGGCCGAGCCACAGTTCGTCGGCCTTGCGAGTCGCGTTCGCGATCGCGATCACGTACTCCAGCAGCGAGCGGTCGACCTTGACATCGTCGGTCCGCTTCTGCAGCGCCACCACGTCCTCGCGGCTCATGACCGGGGTGAGCGACGGCAGGGCGTGGTCCGCGGGCCGCTGGTCGAGCACGCGGGCCTCGTCCGCCGCGTCCGGATAGCCCAGGCTGATCCGCATGAGGAAGCGGTCGAGCTGGTTCTCCGGCAGGGTGTACGTACCCTCGAACTCGTACGGGTTCTGCGTCGCGACCACCATGAACGGCGGGCCCAACTGGCGCGTCTTGCCGTCGATCGTGACCGAGCCCTCGCTCATCGCCTCCAGCAGCGCCGTCTGCGTCCGCGGCGGGGTGCGGTTGATCTCGTCGGCCAGCACGATGTTCGCAAAGATCGGCCCGGGTTCGAAGCGGAACGTCTCGGTCGCCCGCTGGTACACGCTCACGCCCAGGATGTCCGTCGGCAGAAGGTCCGGCGTGAGCTGGATGCGGCTGAACGTGCAGTCGATGCTCCGCGCCAGGGCGTGGGCGAGCACGGTCTTGCCGACCCCGGGCACGTCCTCGATGAGGATGTGCCCGCGCGCCAGCAGGGCGATCAGGATGCGGTCTACCGCGCGGGAGGGTCCGAGAAACACGCGGGCGATGTTCGTCCGCAGATCGTTGATGGCCTCACGGGGATCTCGAGCCACGCGGATTTCGCCTCCCGACACGCGGGCCGACTATAGCCGATGCGCCCGGACGCCACCCGCACGGCTCAAAACGCCTTCATGCGTCCTCGCGCGTCCGGGCAAGTTCGTGCACGGCCGACCGTCGATTCGCGGGCGAATGCTCGCCGGATCGAGTAGTCTGTAAAGCCCAGATGCCCGCCGATCCGCCGACATCCGCTCCCCAGCAGCCCGGCCCGGCCCCGGTGTCCGGACCCGCCCCTCCGCTGGGCATGAGCCTCGGCGGCGACCTGCCCTGCGTCGTGTGCGGATACAACCTGCGCGGCCTCTCGATCCGTGCCCACTGCCCCGAGTGCGGCACCGCCGTGCGCGCCACCATCCTCGCCGTCGTCGATCCGCTCGCCCGGGAACTCCAGCCGGTGCGGTCGCGATGGCTCGTCGCCGGGGGCCTGCTGCTGTGGGCCGGGGCCGGGCTGATCGCGGCCCTGCTGGCGTGGGCGCCGCACCTGGCCGATGCCGCGGCCGCTCTTGGGCTCTACACCCCGATGCCCGGCGGGCTCGGCGGCGTCGGGCGCGCCCGCTCGATGTCCGTGACCAACGCCATGACGGCGATGATCGCCCTGTCCGCATTGGGAGCACTCGCGCTCGTCAGCCCCCATCGCGGCCTGCCCCGACGAAACGTCATCAGCGCCCTGGTCGCGCTCGCGCTGTACGTGCCGGCCGCGTACCTGGTGTTCCGGCTGGGCGGGCTCACCGACCAGCGGCTGGTGTCGCCGCTGCTCGACGCCGGGGGGCTCAGCCGCGAGCGCTCCTGCGTGCGGTTGCTGCTGGGTGTGTGCCTTGTCGGCATCGTGCTGGGGCTGCGGCCCAACGCGCGGGTGCTGGTGGCCCGCAGCCTGGCGCTGCGGACCGGGCGCGTCGACCGGCAAACGCTCATGGCGATCGCGCTCGCGGCCTGCGTGGCCGCGGCCGGCGACCTCATTCACCTGCTGCTCGCGCGTTCCGCGCCGCCGGCGGGAGTGCCCGGGGGTGTGGCGAGCGCCGGAAGCCCGACGCACGAGATCGCGTTCCTCGCCGGCACCGCCCTGGTGGCGATGGGCTCGGCCCTCATCACCGGCGGGTTCGCCGGGTCGCTGGCCGACTGCCTGCGGATCGCCCGCTCGGTGCTCTCCCCCGGGCCGTCGCTCGCGCACGTCATCGGGCCGGGATCGCCGCAGGCCCCGGAGCCTCCCACGTGAGCCCGCGCTTGCAGAAGCGGTTCGACGAACTTCTCGACGACGCCGTCGAGGCCCTGCCCGAGCATTACCGAGCACTGCTCGAAGAGGTAAGCGTCGTCGTGCTCGACCGGCCCACCGCGCAGATGCTCCGCGACCTCGAGCGCGACGGCGTCATCGAACCCGGGATCGACCCCAGCGAACTCTGCGGCCTGCACACCGGCGCCGGGATCACCGGCCGCGGCGTCGACGACACCGGCGTGCTGCCCGACCAGATCCACCTGTTCCGCGACGGCATCGTCGAGGCCGCGGGAGGGTGGGCGATCGAGAACGCCGACGAGCACGTGTACGAAGAAATCCGGGTGACCCTGCTGCACGAACTCGGGCACCACTTCGGCCTTGATGAAGGGGATTTGGACGACCTGGGCTACGCCTGAGGGCCCTGGCCGGGTAACTCCGCGTCGGCCGTGTCGATTCGATCGCAACCGACCTGGTCGCCGCCCATACGCGAACAATGCGACCGTCGGCGGCGAAGTCCTCGCGAGACGAGGCACGAATTCACGTATTCCCCCACACGCCCGCACCCCCGCCGGCCGGCCGGAGAACCTCTCGATGCGTCCATCGTCGTGTATCCGCTCGTTGCTCGTCGGCGTGTCGGTGTGCGGGCTCACGCTCGCCGCGGCCCCGGCCAGCGCTCGCCCGTCGTCCACGCCGCGCGCCGAGGCCGCCCTCGCCGAGCCGATGCGGGTGGCGTTCCTGGAAATCCGCGGCTCGCTCGCGGACGTCGGCGGTCCGCTCGCGTGGCTGGCGTCGTCGGACAAGAACCGCACGCTGCGCGACACGCTCGCGCTGATCGACGCCGCGGCGGGCGACCTCAAGATCGACGGGCTGGTCCTGCGCCTGCGCGACGCGGAGCTGACCGCGTCGAAGGTCGAGGAGCTTTCGCAGGCGATCGCTCGGCTCCGCGGCGCGGGCAAGTCCGCGACGCTGTTCGCCGAGGCCATGGGCCCGGGCGAACTCATGCTGGGCGCGGCGTGCGACCGCGTGCTGCTGCAGACCGGCGGCGGCGTGAGCCTGCCGGGCATGTACATGGAGGAGATGTACCTCGCCGACCTGCTCGAGTGGGCCGGCCTGCGGGCCGACATGGTGCAGGTCGGCGACTACAAGGGCGCCAACGAGACCATGACCCGCGCGGCCCCGAGCCCGCAGTGGGACCAGAACATCAACGGCCTGCTCGACTCGCTCTACGCCGAGCTGCGCTCCAAGCTCAAGAAGGGCCGCAAGCTTGACGACGCCAGGCTCGACGCCGCGATGGCGACGGCGTGGATGGCGCTGGGCGCCGAGGCCAAGGCCGCCGGGCTCATCGACGACGAGGTGGACCTGCCCGAACTGCAGAACTACCTCTCGCGCCAGTACTCGGGCCGGGCGGTGACGTGGGTGGAGCTCCCGGGGGCCACGAGCGCGTCCGGCAAACTCGACCCTTCGAACCCGTTCGCGATCCTCGCGATGCTGTCCAAGACCCCCACGCACGAGCCTACACGCCCGACCGTCGCCGTGCTGCACATCGACGGCCCGATCGTCGACGGCGACTCCAGCGGCGGGGGGCTCCTGGGCGGGTCGTCGGTCGGCAGTCGCACGATCCGCAACGCCCTGGCGGACATCGAGAACAACGACCTCATCAAGGGCATGGTGGTGCGGGTCAACTCGCCGGGCGGCTCGGCCATCGCCAGCGAGGTCATCTGGCAGGGCGTGCGCCGCGTCGCGGCGAAGAAGCCGGTGTACGTGAGCGTGGGGAGCATGGCCGCCAGCGGCGGGTACTACATCGCCGTGGCCGGTGACCGCATCTACGTGAACCCCTCGAGCATCGTGGGATCGATCGGCGTGGTGGGGGGCAAGATCTCGGCGGCGACGCTCGCCAAGCGCGTCGGGGTGAACATCGTTGGCCGGGCCCGCGGGCCGATGGGCGCGATGATGAGCCCGTTCAACGACTGGAACGCCGAGCAGCGGTCCGCGGTCCGCGACCGGATGAAGACGACCTACGACCAGTTCGCCGGGCGGGTCGCGGCCGGGCGCAAGGGCATCGACCTCTCCAAGACCGCCGAGGGCCGACTGTTCGCGGGGTCCAAGGCTGTCGACCTCAAGATGGCCGACGAGGTCGGCTCGCTTGGTGATGCGATCGGCGCGATGGCGTCGGCGGCGTCGCTCGAGCGGGGCAAGTTCGACGTTATGGACTACCCGGCCCCCCGGGGTCTCGAGAGCCTGATCGAGGACATGCTCGGCGGCATGGGCGGCGCGTCGTCGCCGCTCGGTTCGAGCCCGCTGGGCGCGATCCAGGCCGGCGCGGTCGGGCTGCTGGGCGAGCGCGGCTGGATCACGGTGCGTGATCAGCTCGAGGCGCTGCTGCAACTGCAGCGCGAGCCGGTGCTGCTGACGAGCCCGCGGGTGCTCATCGTGCGGTAATACGGATCCCCGCTGATTCTCGTGCGCGTACGGCGCACGGTCGGGTTGCGCGATCGACGGTGATGTGGGATGATTGCCACGGCGAGGAGGCCCGGCATGCTCATCACCCAGCGCGAAGGCGGCGAT